>Ga0208904_1000291_pt1 | contig 43568 bp, 49 predicted proteins | sample AntAceMetag02UKB_FD_184774 | JGI IMG/M metagenome (GOLD analysis project Ga0208904, IMG submission 184774) | Saline lake microbial communities from Ace Lake, Antarctica - Antarctic Ace Lake Metagenome 02UKB (SPAdes) (version 2) | ecosystem: Environmental > Aquatic > Non-marine Saline and...
CTTAATCTTTTAGAAATAATGGAGGTAATGGAAGATCAATGCACTTTATTAAAATGCATGAGAATAAAAAATTGTAAAAAATATAAAAAATGTTCTACTAGAATTGAAATTACAAAATTAAATAAAAAAATAGTAAAATTAATAGAAACCGTAAAATTAAAAAATCTTTAAATGTTGAAAATTCCAAAAAAGAAAAAAGAAATATATTTTGACCATGCGGCTACAACTTATATTGATAAAAAAGTATTAAAAATAATGGAACCATATTTAAAAGAAGAATATGGTAATCCTTCATCTTTATACAACAAAGGTAGAGTAACAAAAAGAGCTATTACTGATTCTAAAAAAACAATAGCTAGTTTATTGCACGCTTTACCAGAAAACATTATTTTTACATCAGGTGGAACTGAGTCAGATAACTTGGCTATTTTTGGTATTACAAAAGCTCATCAAAATTCAGGTAAACATATTATTACCACCACAATAGAACATCATGCTGTTTCTGAGCCTATTGAACAATTAAAAAAACAAGGATTTGAAATAACTTATTTAAAAGTAAATAAAGAGGGGATTGTAAACGTGAAAGAATTGGTAAAAGCAATCCGTCCTGATACGGTTTTAATTTCAATAATGCATGCTAATAACGAAATTGGAAGCATTCAACCGATTGAAGAAATTGGACGCGAAATTTTAAAATTTAGAAAGAAAAACCAGACTAATTTTCCATATTTTCATACTGACGCTTGTCAATCTGCTGGCTATTTAGATCTAGATGTAGAAAAAATGCATGTTGACCTCTTAACTTTAAATGGTGGGAAAATCTATGGTCCAAAAGGAATTGGAATTTTATATCTAAGAAGAGGAGTTAAAATTGAACCAATTATGTTTGGTGGAGATCAAGAAAAGAAATTACGCCCTGGTACAGAAAATGTTCCAGCAATTGTTGGATTAGCTCATGCTTTTGAACTTGTTCAAAAAAACTCAGAAAAAGAAAAAATCAGATTGGAAAGATTATCAAAATATCTTTGGAAAGAAGTAGAAAAGAATATTCCTAAAGTACAACTAAATGGTCCAGAAATTGGATCAAAGGATAGATTACCAAATAATGTAAATATTGTTTTCTTAGATATTGAAGGAGAAGCTTTGATTTTATATCTAGATGAATATGGAATAATGTGCTCAACAGGAAGTGCTTGTACTTCAAGTTCACTTAAACCATCACATGTTTTACTCGCAATTGGATTACCATATGAATATGCTCACGGAAGTTTAAGATTTTCTTTGGGACATTGTAATTCTAAATCTGATATAGATTATATAATAAAACATCTACCAAAAATAGTTGAACAATTAAGAGAAATGAGTCCGGTGAATTTAGGAGTGAAAAAGCATGCAAAATATAAAAAATAATATGCAAAAAAATACTAAAATAAAAAAACCAATAGACGGCCGTACTCAGGGTGGAGAAAGTTGGCTTTATTCTGAAGAAGTTAAAGAGCATTTTTTTAATCCTCGTAATTTTATGCGTCATGGAGAAGAAGAAACTTTTAAATTTAATGGAATGGGACGAGCTGGAAGCCCTGCTTGTGGAGATGAAATGGTGATATGGATTCAAGTTGATAAAAAAACAGACCCATCCTCTGCTAAAGCTACGGAGGGCGAGGAAAGAATAAAAGATGTTCGTTGGCGTACTTTTGGTTGTGGTAGTGCTATCGCTTCAACTTCTGCTTTATCAGAAATGTTAATAGAAGATGGAGGATTAGCAATAGATGATGCTTTAAAAATTAAACCTCAAGATATAATAGAAAGACTTGGTAGTTTACCAGATAGAAAAGTGCATTGTTCTGTACTTGGAGATAAAGCTTTTCAAGCAGCAGCTAACGATTATTTTAGAAATACAGGACAACATGATAGGGTTATCATAGCTGGATCAAAGGTAATTGATAAAGAATTAAAAATAACTGATAAAAATATAGAAGAAGCGGTTTTAGAAGGAGTGAGCAATTTAGAAGAATTACAAAAAAAATTAAAAATAGAAAAAATAAACAAAGATTCTATACCAGAAATAGAAGAACTTATTAAATTTTATAATGAAAAGTATTTTGATTAAAAAAATATATGGCAAAAGTAAAAATAATTAGAGAAAAATGTATCGGTTGTGGAACTTGTCCAGCTCTTGCTGGCGGTACTTTTGAAATGGATGAAGAAAATATAGCTATTATAAAAGACAATTCAACTGATGATAAAGAGACAATTCAAATGGCAGTTGATAGTTGTCCAACTCAAGCTATTGTGACAGAAGAATAAATACAACTGTCATTCTGAAGAATTGGAGAATCTCTCTTAAAAAATTAGAAAAAACCGTTAATTTAACGGTTTTTTTAGGTTTTAAACTTGACAAAAAGGTAAAAAAGTGTTATAGTCTTGTTAAGATTTTACCTATTTCGGGTAAAAAAAGGAGGAGGAAAAAATGGAAAGATTAAGAGAAAGAAACCCTGAAGAAAGATTTCAGGCAATAGTAAGAGAACCTGACGGGCAAATGCCTGAAGGTACTCTAAAAGATCAATCGGTTACTTGTTATCCAGTAGGCAATCGAGTTGAGGTGATTTTTGGCCAAAATATTAAACAAATTTTTGGTCAGAATGCTTTCAAAATTCTTTTCGAGAAACAAGTCGCTTAAAACACGACTTCACAAAAAAATATCACCGAGTCGCTTTTATAGGACTCGGTTTTTCTTTGCTCTTGAAATTTTATTATAAATAATATATACTTGTCGCAAAGGTACTATACAAAAAAAGGGGGAAAGACTAAATGGGAGAAATAATAACCGAAACGCCTGAAAATCTAGAAGAACTAAAACATATGATTTCAGGTAGTATTTCATTCAAAGATTTACTAAAAAAAGGAAAAATAACTTTCGTAAAGATAGATCTTTCTAAGATAGCTGAAACTGAAGAAGTATTTAAAGATAGTATCTTAATATCAACTGTTAATAACAATATTGATACACTAGATAAAATCTTAGTATGTTTTCCTATAGCTTCAGTTTTTGACCCGTTATTAAAAAGGTTATTAAACGGAGAAGATGTACCTTTGATAAGTCCTCTTTCTAGTTTACCAGATATGATTTTAATTTGGAGAAAGATGAATTGTGTAAAATAACATTATGAGGTAACATTTTTGCGGGCTAACCACCCGTTCTTTTTTTGACTAAACTCACATAAAATGATAATATTTAATCATTATGAACGGAAAATTATACATTACAGCTACTCCAATTGGAAATTTAAGCGATATAACACATAGAGCTTTAGAAACTTTAAAAGAAGTTGATTTTGTTTTATGTGAAGATACTAGAGTTACAAAAAAATTATTAGATAAATACGAAATTAAAACTCCCACAATTTCATATCACCAACATTCAGATGCAAAAAAAATTAAAGAAATTAAAGGTTTATTAAATGAAGGAAAAAACTTAGCTTTAGTGACAGATGCAGGAACTCCGGGGATAAGTGACCCAGGGAATTTATTGATTCATGAGATTTTAAAAACTGAAGGGATCCTTCGACAAACTCAGGATGACAGTGAAGAGGTGAAAACTGGCAAACCCCACCTAACCTCCCCTCAGGAAGGGGAGGGACTTAAAATAATACCAATCCCAGGAGCATCAGCAGTTATTTCTGCTTTATCAATTTCTGGATTTCCAACTGATAAATATACATTTATGGGATTTCCACCAAATAAAAATAAAAGATTAAAATATTTTAAAGAAGTAGCCGATTCAAAATATGCAGTTGCTTTTTATGAATCATCTCACAGGATTAAAAAGTGTTTAGATAATTTAAAAAATGTGTTAGAATCTAATAGACAGATTGTAATTGGTCGTGAATTAACAAAACTACATGAAAGTATTTATAGAGGGACTATTGATGAAATTTTAGAGATGAATATAAAAGAAAAAGGAGAATTTGTGGTTGTAGTTAGTAGTAAATAAAAAATTAACGATTGAATAAACGATTGAACTTATTCAATCGAAAGAAATTTTAAAAAATCAACTTGTCATCCTGAGCTTGTCGACCGCGTGTCGCCTTAGCTTTAGCGGTGGCACAAGGATCCCTTAAAAAATAAAATTATGTCAAAATATTATATAACAACAACACTTCCATACGTAAATGCCAAACCACATATTGGACATGCTTTAGAATTCATTCAAGCCGATGCTTTGGCTCGCTATCACAAATTAAAAGGTGATGAAGTGATTTTTAATACAGGAACAGATGAACATGGGGTTAAAATTTTAAACAAAGCCAAGGAAGAAGGAAAAGAAGTACAAGCATATTGTGATGAATATGCAGAAAAATTTAATGCTTTAAAAGAATCTTTGAATTTAAGTTATACTCATTTCATTCGGACAACAGATCCAAATCACACAAAAGCTGCGCAAAAGTTTTGGGAACTATGTGATAAAAATGGAGATATTTATAAAAAGAACTATCAAACTAAATATTGTGTTGGTTGTGAATTGGAAAAAACAGATTCAGAACTTGTAGATGGAAAATGTCCTGTTCATCCAAATATGGATTTAGAATTAATTGATGAAGAAAATTATTTCTTTAAATTTTCAAATTATACAGACAAACTTTTAAAATTATACGCTGACCGACCTGACTTTGTCATTCCTCAGCATAGATTAAATGAAATTAAAGCTTTTACAGAAAGAGGTTTACAAGATTTTTCTATCTCTCGTTTAAAAACAAAAATGCCTTGGGGTGTTGAAGTGCCTAGAGATTCAGACCATGTGATGTATGTTTGGTTTGATGCCCTTGTAAACTATATCTCAACTTTAGGGTGGGGAAGTAATGATGAAAAAGAGTTTAAAGATTTTTGGCCGGGTGTGCAAGTAGCTGGAAAAGATAATCTGCGTCAACAAACTGCCATGTGGCAAGCAATGTTAATGTCAGCAGGAATTCCTAATTCAAAGCAAGTATTTATTCATGGTTTTGTAAATTCAGGTGGACAAAAAATGAGTAAGTCTCTTGGAAATGTAGTTGATCCACTAGAAATTCAAGAAAAATATGGAACTGACGCTCTTAGATTCTTTTTACTTGGTGGAATGAATGCTTATGAAGATGGAGATTTTACTATTAAAAGATTTGAAGAATTTTATACTGCTCATCTTGTGAATGGGATTGGAAATTTAACGAGTAGAATTTTAACAATGATTGTAAATTATTCTGATGGAAAAATTCCTGAAAAAGCAAAAGATAATTTATTAATAAAAGAATTTTGGCAAGATTATGAATTTAAAACAAAAGATTATGAATTTGATAAAATAGTAGAAGAAATTAATAGCCTAGTTTCTAGATGTGATAAATTAATTGATAATGAAAAACCTTGGGAAAAATTTAAAGTAGGTGAAGATATATCTAATCTACTTTACGAACTTGCCGAAGGCTTACGACACATAGGACTAGCCCTTCTCCCAATTATCCCAGAATCTGCAAAAATAATTCTAGAATCACTTGGAATTAAAGATATAGCTAAATTAAACCTAAAAGAAGAGAGGGAATGGGGGAAACTAAAGCCTGGAACAAAAGTAACAAAACCAGAAAGTCTATTTCCAAGACTTGAAAAATAAATAAAATTTATAAAAAAATAACTAGCCTAAAACTAGTTATTTTTTTATTTACGCTATATACCAGATATTAAGATGTATGATATACTAAACATAGAGAAACTTTACAATCTAATGCCTAGGAAGGAGGCAGATATGTTGTATTCAAAAGAAATTCTTAGTTTAGTAGGAATAACTTTACAACAAATTCAGGAAGGAGCAAAAAGTAAAAGAAAGAAAATTGCAATTGACATTTTTAAAAATAAAATTGCAAAAATCAAAGCAGAAATTGAAGACTTTAGAGAACACTTAAAAAATCAACAAAGTATTCTCCAAAATTACTCAAGAATCTGCAAAACAGGTACCGCCCTTCAAATAGAAGTAATGATTGAAGGAATACTCTCCAAAATCAAAATTTTAGTTGAGGAGAAAATCCTTTACTCAGACGCATTAGACTACTTACAAAAAGGAGAATAAAAAAATGAAAGTTTCTCAAACCAAGGAGAGGAGTGCTGGATATTGTTAGCGTAATAAAGAACCGCAACAAACCAGCCTCCCTCACCTCTTCAAAATCACAATTTATAAATTTTAAATATAAACTTATGTCTTTCTTTGATATAACTCTCATAGTAATTTTATCAGGCTTTGCCCTGTTTGGTCTTTGGTTTGGATTGGTTCACACTCTAGGTTCTTTGATGGGCACAATTTTAGGTGCTTATTTGGCAAGTAGATATTATGATGTAATGGCAGGATGGTTAATAAATCTCACTGGTTGGGGAGATAATGTTTCAAAAGTTATAATGTTCATTGTGGCTTTTATTTTAATAAATCGTTTAGTTGGTGTTGCTTTTTGGTTAGTAGATAGATTGCTCAGTGTTTTTACGAAATTACCCGGAGTTCGTGCTTTAAATCATGTTTTAGGAATGGTTTTGGGTTTGTTTGAAGGAATTTTAACTTTAGGACTTATAATCTATTTTATAGAACGCTTTCCACTTGGAGAAACATTAATGAATTCAATAGCGTCTTCTTTACTAGCTCCATATTTAACAATTCCAGCAATGATTTTAGTTCCACTTTTGCCAGAAGTAATACGACTTTTACATTCTACAGTTGATTATGCGGAAGACCTGTTTTTAAATTTTTATCAGTAGGGCGAAGCCCTGTCATTCCCGCGAAGGCGGGAATCTAGGAAAACAATATAATTATCAATAACTCATGGATCCCCAATTAAGTTGGGGATGACAAAACACTCCGTGTTTATGCTTTCAGATTCTCACTGCCATCTACAATTTAATGGTTATAACGAAAACCGAGAAGAAGTAATAAAAAAATGTCTTGAAAAAGGCATGCTTTTAAATATTATTGGAACTCAATTTAATACTTCAAAAAAAGCAGTGGAACTTGCCGAAACTCAAGAAGGATTTCATGCAACAATCGGACTACATCCTGTACATATTAATACTGCCGAAATAGATGAAGAAGAAAGTCATTTTGTGACTAGAGAAGAAAAATTTATTAAAGATGATTATAGAGAATTAGCAAGGTCAAAAAAAGTAGTAGCAATAGGGGAATGTGGAATAGATCTTTTTCATATTCCAAAAAATATCCCTATTAAAGAAATTTTAGATAAGCAGAAAAAAGAATTTATTAAACAAATTGAATTGGCTATTGAACTTGATTTGGCAATGGTAATTCATGTTAGAAATTCTGATAGTAAAGAATTACCAAATGCGTATGAAGAGGTTTTGGAAATTTTTAACTGTCATCCTGAACTAGTTTCAGGATCTAGAGGTACAATCCATTGTTATGGGGGAAATTCTAGCCAAGCTCAAGAATTTCTTTCCCTAGGGTTTTCCATAGGGATAACCGGAATAATAACCTTTCCTGCTCGAAAAAATAATCCAAAACCAACAGAAGACCTAATTGAAGTGGTTAAAAACACTCCTATCGAAAAACTATTGATTGAAACGGATTCTCCGTACTTGGCCCCACAAGCATATCGTGGAAAACAATGTGAACCATGGATGACAAAAGAAGTGGCTAAAAAGATAGGGGAGATAAAAGGTTTATCAACAGATGAAGTTATAAACCAGACTTCTAAAAATTTTAAAGAAATATTTAAAACATAAACCCAGCTACAGAGCTGGTTTTATGTTATCCCCACAAATTCTTAAATTCTCTTGACTTATTTTAACAAAAAATGTATAATATTTGCGTTCTTTTCTTATATAAATTTATGGATAAAAGTCCTAAAACAACCCAAAGAGAGTATTACCTCTTTGTTATAAAAATCATTGGTGATTTTGGAGTAGCTTTAGCCGCTCCGGTAGTAGTTTTAGTTATATTAGGGCAATATCTAGGAGATTTATATGGACATAAAATTCTGCTTACATTTTTAGCTTTCTTGATTGCGGCCTTGGCGAGCGCTAAGATCATACACAAGAAGGCTAAAAACTATGGAAAAGAATACCAAAAATTAGTAGATAATGATAAATAGTTTTATGCACATCCCTACACTCGCACCAGAAGTGTTAACAACCATCGGAGGCTTTCCATTAACCAATACAATGGTTAATGCTTGGATTGCCATTCTTATTTTTTTAGGATTAGGATTAGTTTTGAAAAAAAGAATTTCACTTCGCCCTGGAAAACTTCAAAATTGGTGTGAATATTTTCTTGAAATAATGCTTGGTTATTTTGATCAAGTAACAGGAGGCAGAAAACAAACTCTAAGATTTTTACCGATCGTTGGTTCTCTTTTCTTTTTTATATTACTTTCAAATTGGCTTGGACTTATCCCTGGAACTGGTAGTATTACAGTTGGGCACAGTATGTTACTTCGCCCTGCGAATAGTGATTTAAATTTAACTGCGGCAATGGCTTTAGTTGCTGTTTTTTCATCTCATTTATTTGGTTTTATTTCTGTTGGTGTCTTTACTCATATAAACAAATTTATTCAAATCGGAAGTTTTATAAAAAGTCTTAAAAAAGGACCTATTGCTATTTTTACTGCTTTTATTGAGCTTTTTGTTGGTTTACTTGAAATTATATCAGAAATGGCTAAAGTTGTATCATTATCTTTAAGATTATTTGGTAATGTTTTTGCAGGAGAAGTTTTAATTACTGTTATTGCCAGTTTAATAGGTTTCCTTATTCCAACTCCTTTTATGATGTTAGAGTTATTAGTTGGAATAATACAGGCAGCAGTATTTGCGATGTTGACTTTAGTATATTTAACAGTTGCCAGTCAAGAACCACATGGAGAAGAGCACTAATAACATAACAACATTATAGCATAGCAACAAAAGTGTTGATGTGTTGCAATGTTGCAATGTTGCAATTCGTATATTAGCTGGGAGGTTAAAAATAAAGGTCCCCTCCAACGGCTCTGATATATAGAAATTAAATTAATAATAATATGGAACATGAATCAGTTTTAGCCTTAGCCAAAGGTTTAACAATGGCAATTGGTGGTTTTGCACCAGCATTAGGAATCGGTCGTTTAGTAGCAAAAGCTATGGAATCAATCGGTCGTAATCCAGAATCTGCTGGTAAAATCTTTGTACCCATGCTTTTGGGTGCTGCTTTTGCAGAAGCTATCGCTATTTACTCACTTGTTGTAGTGTTTACACTTAAATAGTTGACAAACTGGATCTTTTAAAGGTCCAGTCTAATCAGAATATTTAATAATAAAATTATGAATTTAATAGAAATTGCACAAGCCGAAACTCATGAAGTAACTCCAGAGTTAATTCATACCCAAGAAGAAACTCATACAGAAGTAGGACATGAAACAGGCGCTCATGAAGAAGAAGGACTTTTAGCTTCTCTTGGAATTAATGGTACTTTGTTTACTTTTCAATTAATTAACTTTGCTGTTGTTTCTTTGATTTTATGGTTTTTAATTTTAAAACCATTAACTTCTAAACTAACAGAACGTCAAAAAAAGATTGATGAATCATTGGATAATGCGGAACGAGTTGAAGAAAATCTTAAAAAATCAGAAAAAAATTATCAAACAAAAATTGATGAAGCAAAGGTAGAGGCAAATAGAATTGTAGAAAAATCAGCTATTGAAGCTGAAAAAGTTGGTAATGTAATGAAAGAAAAAGCAAAAGTAGAAATTGAAATCATTGTTAAACAAGCCAAGAAAAATATTGAAATGGAAAAAGTAGAAGTAATGGAAGGTTTAAAAAAAGAGACTGCAGATTTGATTGTTACAGCTTTGGAAAAAATATTAGAAGCAAAAATGGATGGTAAAAAAGATGCCGAATTAATTGAAGGAGTTTTGAAAAAACTTCACCCGGTTAAATAATTTTAAATCTTTGGAGGAATATGTACTATACTTACATATTAAAATCTAAAAAGGACGGTAACTATTATACAGGTTATACAAAAGATTTAAAATTACGATTTGAAGAACATTGCAAAGGTAAAGTTAAATCAACTAAACATAGACTCCCAGTTAAATTAATCTATTATGAAGCTTGTCTAAAACAACAAGATGCTACGCATAGAGAAAAATATTTAAAAACATATTTAGGCAAAATGTTTATACATAATAGACTCAAATCGTATTTAACGGGGTAAAAAATAATTATGAAGAAAAGAACTAACAAACAATACGCTCAGATTTTGTGGGAAGCTACAAAAGATTTGAAAGCAAAAGAATTAGAAGAAATTCTAAAGAATTTTGTATTGCTTTTAGTTAAAGAACAAAGATTAAAACAAGCTGAAAAAATTATAGGTGAATTTGAAAAATATTCAAAAAAACAAGAAGGAATTGTAGAAATTGAAGTAACGACTGCAAGTGAAATAGGTAAAACCACAGTAGATAATATTAAAAAAGTATTTGGTAGTAAAGTTGAAGCTATTAACACAATTGATAAAAATATTCTAGGTGGAATGATTATAAAAACAGAAGATAAGATACTTGACGGAAGCCTTAAGACTCAATTAAGAAATTTAAAAACACAATTAATTTAAAAAATAAAAAGAAAATAATTAAAAAAATATGAGTGTAGACAAAATAGTTGAAGAATTAAAAAAGAACATTTCTGCTTTTGAAAAAACTGTAGAGACAAAAGAAACTGGTACTGTTCTAGAAATAGGAGATGGTATTGCTAGAATTTCAGGATTAACAAAATGTCAATCAAACGAAATGCTTGAATTCCCAGGTGAAACTTTTGGCGTTGCCTTGAATTTGGAAGAAGAAACTGTTGGTGCAGTTATTTTAGGTAAATATACACATATCAAAGAAGGGGATAGTGTAAAAAGAACTGGAAGAATTTTATCAGTACCAGTTGGAGAAGAATTTATTGGTCGTGTAGTAGATGCACTTGGAAAACCAGTTGACGACTTGGGAGAAATAAAAACAAAAGAATTTTATCCAATTGAAAGAATTGCTTCGGGCGTAATGAGTCGTGAACCTGTTTCAGAACCTGTACAAACTGGTATTAAAGCTATTGACTCAATGATTCCTATCGGACGTGGTCAACGTGAACTTATTATCGGAGATAGACAAACTGGTAAAACTGCTGTTGCTGTTGATACAATCATTAATCAAAAAGGACAAGACTTAATTTGTATCTACGTTGCTATTGGTCAAAAAGAATCAAAAGTTGCTCGTACTGTTGCAAAATTAAAAGAACATGGTGCAATGGATTATACAATCGTTGTTAAAGCTGGTGCTTCTGAACCAAGTCCATTATTATATGTTGCTCCTTACGCTGGTGTATCTATGGCAGAATATTTTATGGACAAAGGAAAAGATGTATTAATTATTTATGATGATTTAACAAAACAAGCTTGGGCATATCGTGAAATGAGTTTGCTACTTCGTCGTCCACCAGGACGCGAGGCTTATCCGGGAGATGTTTTCTATCTTCATTCTCGTTTACTTGAAAGAGCTTGTCGTCTTAATAAAGAAAATGGTGGTGGTTCTATTACTGCACTTCCAATTATTGAAACTCAAGCATCAGATGTAACTGCTTATATTCCAACAAATGTAATTTCAATCACAGATGGACAAATTTACCTTGAATCTGATTTATTTTATAAAGGTATTCGTCCTGCTTTGAATGTTGGTTTATCTGTTTCTCGTGTTGGGTCAGCTGCTCAAACAAAACCAATGAAAAAAGTTACTGGAAAAATTAGAATGGTAATGGCTCAATTTAAAGAAATGGAAGCTTTTGCTCAATTTGCATCAGATCTTGATGAAGAAACAAAAAAACAAATTAGTTTAGGTCAAAGACTTGTTGAAATTTTGAAACAACCTCAATATGCACCTGTTCCAGTTGCTAATCAAGTTGCTATATTTTATGCTGTATCAAATGGATTTGCTAGTGAAATTGAAGTAAAAGAAATACAAGCATGGGAAACTAAATTACATGAATTCTTTAATAAAACAAAAACAAGCTTATTAGATAAGATTGGAAAAGGGGAGTGGAGTGATGAAATCGAGAAGGAATTAAAAGATGCTTGTGAAGAATACACAAAACAAAAATAACTATGGCTGTCAATACCAAAGAAATACAAATTAGAATAAGGTCCGTTAAGAATACTAAAAAAATCACCAAAGCAATGGAGATGATTTCGGCTGCAAAAATGAGAAAAGCTACTGAAAATGTTTTGCAAACTAGAAGTTATGCTGGTCTTGCTTGGGAGATGTTAAATGATGTGTCAGTTAAAACCGATACTAGTATTCATCCTCTTTTAGAAAAACGCGAGATTAAAAAACTTGGAGTACTTTTGATTACTTCAAACAGAGGACTTTGTGGTGGTTTTGTATCAAAACTTTTAACAGAAACAAATAAATATATTGAAGAACTTAAAAAAGAAAATGAAAATCTAGAAGTTGAGGTTATTTTGATGGGTAAAAAAGGTATAAAGATATTTAAATATCATGGACATAAAATTGCTTCTGAATTTGAAAAACAAGATTTAACAACAAAGATTGAAGAAATTTTACCAATCGCCAGAACTATAACAGGAGATTATATTTCAGAAAAATATGATAAAGTAGTTTTGGCTTATACTGATTTTGTATCTCCTATAAATCAAATTCCAAAAATTTTAGAGTTATTACCTTTAGGAAGTGAAGATGAAATGCTAGGACAAGCAATGACTGGTGGAGAAAAAGGTGAAGAATTACCAAAAACAGATATTGATTTTACATTTGAACCAAGTCCAAAGAAAGTTCTAGAAGTATTGTTACCAAAACTAGTTGAAATGCAAGTATATCAGGCAATTTTGGAATCAGATGCATCAGAACACTCAGCTCGTATGATGGCAATGAGAAACGCCTCAGACGCTGCTGGAGATATGATTGATGATTTAACGTTAACATTCAACAAAGCTCGTCAGAGTGCAATTACACAAGAAATAAGTGAAATTGTGGGTGGTGCCGCAGCGTTGGAATAAACAATTTAATAAATAAAAAAGAAAATAATTAAAAAAATATGAATAAAGGAAAAATCACACAAATTATTGGTGTGGTTGCAGATGTAGAATTTGAAGGCGAATTGCCAGAAATCTATACAGCTCTAACCACAAAAATGTCAGACGGAAAAGAACTTGTTTTAGAAGTTCAACAACATCTAGGCGGAAATGTAGTTCGTACAATTGCAATGAGTGCAACTGACGGTTTAACTCGTGGACAAGAAGTAGAAAATACAGGTGCTCCTATCACAGTTCCTGTTGGTCCAGAAACTCTAGGTCGTATGTACGACGTAGTTGGAAATACAATTGATGGAAAAGGTGATTCAAAAACTACAAAAACATATCCAATTCACAGACCATCTCCAGAATTTTCAAAACAATCTGTTAAATATGAAATTCTAGAAACTGGTATCAAGGTTGTAGATTTAATCTGTCCCTTCTTAAAAGGTGGAAAGATTGGTTTGTTTGGTGGTGCTGGTGTTGGAAAGACAGTTTTGATTCAAGAGTTAATCCGAAATATCGCATCTGAGTCAGGTGGTTATTCTATGTTTGCAGGAGTTGGAGAAAGAACTCGTGAAGGTAATGACTTATACAGAGAAATGGAAGAATCTGGCGTGCTAGCAAAAACTGCACTTGTGTTTGGACAAATGAACGAACCACCGGGAGCTCGTGCTCGCGTTGCTTTGACTGCTCTTGCTATGGCTGAATATTTCCGTGACGAAGAAGGAAAAGACTTGTTATTATTTATTGATAATATTTTCCGTTTCACTCAAGCCGGTTCTGAAGTATCTGCTCTTCTTGGTCGTATGCCTTCTGCTGCTGGTTATCAACCAACACTTGCAACAGAAATGGGGCAACTTCAAGAAAGAATTACATCAACTGATAAAGGTTCTATCACATCTGTACAAGCAGTATATGTTCCAGCTGATGATTTGACTGATCCAGCTCCAGCGACAACATTTGCTCATCTTGATTCTACAGTTGTGTTATCTCGTTCACTATCTGAACTTGCTATTTATCCTGCGGTTGATCCACTTGATTCAAACTCTCAAATCCTTGATCCAAACATCGTGGGTGAAGAACATTATAAAACTGCTCGTGATGTACAAGAGGTACTTCAAAAATATAAAGATCTACAAGATATTATTGCTATTCTTGGAATGGAAGAACTATCTGATGAAGATAAAATTGCGGTTTCTCGTGCAAGAAGAATTCAAAAATTCCTTTCACAACCATTTTTCGTTGCTGAAAGTTTTACAGGCACAACTGGTCAATATGTTTCACTTGCTGATACAATTCGTGGTTTTAGAGAAATTCTTGATGGCAAACATGATGACAAACCAGAATCAGCTTTCTATATGAAAGGATCTATTGATGATGTTCAATCTGTTAAATAATCACACTTGTCATCCTGAGGTATCGAAGGATCCCTTAAAAATAAAATATGAATAAATTAAAATTCAAAATTATAACACCAGAACGCGAAGTAAACTCTCTCGAAATTGATCAGGTTAGTTTAATGACGACTGATGGAGAAATTACTATTTTGCCAGAACATATTCCACTTGTGAGTATTTTGCAAGCTGGAGAATTAAAATACAAAAAAGATGGTAGAGATGAGGTTCTAGCAGTATCTGGTGGATTTGTAGAAGTAAAAAATGATGGTTCTGTTTATATCTTAGCTGATACTGCTGAAATGGCAGGGGAGATTGATATGACTCGTGCTGAAGAAGCAATTAAACGTGCTGAAAAATCAATGGAAGAATCTCGTAATGAAGAAAATATAGACTTTACCGCTCTAAAAGCTGATTTACAAAGAGCGATGAATAGAATGAAGATTGGTAAAAAATATAAAAAACTTCCCCAAGCAAATATTACTAAGTAGGGAATATTAAAAATAAAATAAAAAATCTCGATTTTATGTCGGGATTTTTTACTTGCAAAATTACCATCTTAAAGTTATACTACTTATAATAAATAATAAAATTATGAACGAACAAGAATTTAAAATCAGAATGTTACAGGCAGAAGAAGAAGCATCTATTAAAAAATTAGCTAGAATTTTTTTAGAAACACCGAGAGAACAAGAAGAATTAGAGGTTTTGATTACTGAGATGGATAAATTATCTTTGACTGTTGAACAAGCTATTGACATGCATGAAGAAATTGCTAATCAAGCAGATACAGAAAAAGCTGGTAAATTTTTAGATATCTTAAATAAAAATATTAGAGAAGAAGTAAAGAAAAGAATAAAAGAAACTCAAATAGAAGAAGCAAAAAATAGAGGTTAATTTTAAATTATCCACATATTAATTTGCTTTATTTAAAAACAAGTGTTAAAGTATTAATAGATGAAAAATAAATACTCAAAATTTAATCCACCTAAAAAATTGGTTGCCTAAAACTGATTAGTTTTTGTTTTGCAACCAACCTCAAAAAGGTTGGTTTTTTAATTTAATATGAATAAATATATAAAAATACAAACTCCGCCAACTTCACCAATACTACTTTATTGGCTATTTTGTATTTTTTAAAATAAATTTTTTACAAAACACAAAGTAGCCAATGGTTGGCTACTTTTTTAGTTCTTTACAAATTTACTTATTTTAAGGAGAAAATATAATGAGTAAAACAAAACACAATGTAATGATTATTGGGGCTGGATCTATGGGTAAAGCGATCGCTTTTAAGTTAACCTCGAAGAATTGGTCGGGTAATATAACATTAACTGTAAAAAATACCGAAAGGAGAAAAGATGTTGGGCAAGAAATAAATGGTTGTGGAATTAAGCTAAAGATTGGTAATACAACAGATCTACAGAATACAGATATTTTAATTATTGCGGTAAAGCCACAGGGAATTAATGTGTTGTGTAAAGAATTAGCTGGTAAAATTAATTCTGATACAATCCTTATTTCTATTGCCGCTGGCACAGATATAAAATCACTAACAACGGGCTTTAAACATGAAAAAGTAATTCGTTGCATGCCAAATACTGCCTTAAAAATAGGGAAGAGTGTTACAACTTGGATGCCTTCAGAAAATGTAAGCAGGTTAGATATTCAATCAGCTCAAGCATTGTTTGATTCTTGGGGAATTGAACATCGGGTTTCTGTTGAAAGACATCTTGATATGGCAACAGCAATTTTTGGTACTGGACCTGCTTTGATTGATTATTTTATTAATGAATTTTATGATGGAGCAATACACATTGGTTTTCCAAAAAATAAATTAATGAAATTAATTATGCATATGGTTGTTGGCACGATTGAACTTGCTAAAAAAGAAGAAGGGAAACATTTGGCAGAACTTATTAATCAAGTTACTTCACCCGGAGGGACAACAGCAGAAGCACTTTACGTTTTTAAAAAACGTAGTTTTGGAGCAACTATTACCGAAAGTTTGATAAAAGCTTTTGAAAAGATAGTTAATCTACGTTAACAGAGGTTTGATTAAATCTCACTTAAGACCTTCTTTTTGAAGGTCTTTTTCTTTTTTAATCTTTATGATATACTAAATACATACTAATTAACTCTTAATTTATAATTCTATGAATTGTGAAAAATGTAGTGTAGAACTTACTGAAGAAAATCAGTGTTGTGCAGATGGTAAATGTTGTAAAGCATGCCATGAAAAAGCTTGTGGTGATGACAAAGATGGTGAATGTTGTAAATAAACAAATTACACATCAAAAAGCTCTAAAATTTAACTCTAGAGCTTTTTTTATTGACAAAATATTGTTTTTAAGCTATGATGGCGATATCGTTATTTAAAACAAAGGAGACCATATAATGCCAAGAACACCCAGAAAAAATCAAGGAGAAGTTTTAGCAGAACTTCTCAAACAAAACGCTGAACAAGGAATGGCAAAGGATATTGCCATAATGAATGCTTATCGTCCAAAAACCCATAGTGAATGTCCAAAAAAAGATACGCCATGTTTATTTTTAAGTTGTAAACACAACTTATACCTTGATGTAAATCAAGAAACAGGAACCCTAAAACTCAACTTTCCAGATAAAGAACCTTGGGAGTTGATAGAAACGTGTGCCTTAAGAGTAGCTGATTTACAAGGAATTACTCTTGAAGAAGTTGGGAATATACTCAATTTAACAAGGGAAAGGATTCGGCAAATAGAGGTTACAGCTAAGAAGAAGATATTATCAAGAGCTCTTCATGGTAATAGTAAACCATATGCCGAACACGCTGAGGAAACCTCTCCTGAATACCGTCTTAACGGCGTTCACAAGAATGTTGCAAATTACTCATAACATCAAAGCCACGCCTTAGGCGTGGCTCTTTTTTTACATTAAACTGTAATATTTTAGCACTTTTAACGTCTACTAATATAACACGCTGAAAATTTTCGGTGTAATCTTATTGTCATATCTATAACGCTAACGCGATATGATCGTTATTCAATCAAAAATAAGTAAATAAATTTACTTATTTATCTCACTCATTTAGATTATGAAATACAACACAAAACAAACTCTTAAAATTTATTTAGAACATGCAAAAAAATACAAACGGGGTGTGATAGTAATTTTGTTCGCAATTACTTTTAATAGTGTAGTAAATACACTAGTGCCTTTATATTATAAAAAATTCTTTGATACTTTAACTCAAGATGGGTTGCAATCAGAAATAGTTAAAGCTTTATTGCTAGTGCTTCTAACAATCTTTGGTTTAAATTTAGTGCAATGGGTAATGTGGAGAATAGTAACATTTATGTCAGCTACTTTTCAATCAAAAGCCATAGCCGATGTTTCTAATACTTGTTATAAATATCTACAACTTCATTCTTATTCATATTTTAATAATAATTTTGTTGGTTCGCTTGTAAAAAGAGTTAATAGATTTTCTCGTTCTTTTGAAAGTATGGCTGATAGAATTACTTGGGAATTTATACCACTTATAGTAAACATTGGTATTATTATTGGTGTTCTGACTTGGAAAAATTTAATACTTGGTTTGACTGTAGCTGGTTGGGTAGTGGTATTTATGATTTTTAATTGGATAATGACTAAATATAAATTACCTTACGATATTAAAAGAAGTAAAGCTGAAACAGCTACAACAAGGGTTTTGGCCGACACGATTACTAATCATACAAATGTAAAACTATTCAATGGATATAAAAGAGAAGTTGGTAACTATGCAAAAGTAAATGAAGATCTACAAAAAATAAGGTTGTTTTCTTGGAATTTAGAAAACTGGTTTGAGGCTGTGCAAAGTTTTTTAGTTATAATTTTAGAAATTGGAATCTTCTACATTGGTATAAAATTATGGCAAAAAGGATTGTTTACGATAGGTGATTTTGTATTACTCCAAAGTTATGCCATGATAATTTTTATGAAAATCTGGAATTTCGGAAGACTTATTCGTCATGCTTATCAAGATCTAGCTGATGCCGAAGAAATGGTAGAAATTTTCAATATTCCACATGAGGTAACTGATATTAAAAATGCTAAACAACTTAAAGTTCCAAAAGGAGAAATAAAATTCAAAGATATAGGTTTTTATTATCATAAAACAAATCAAATTCTAAAAAACTTTAACCTAGATATTAAGCCTCAAGAAAAAATTGCTTTAATTGGTCCGAGTGGAGCAGGTAAAACTACTATAACAAGATTATTATTAAGAATGTTTGATGTTCAAAATGGAGATATCTCAGTTGATGGACAAGATATTGCAAAAGTAAAATTAGAAAGTCTGTGGAAAAATATTTCTCTCGTTCCTCAAGACCCAATGTTATTTCACAGGACTTTGTCAGAAAATATTGCTTATGGAAAACCTAATGCTACTCAAAAAGAAATAATTGAAGCGGCAAAAAAAGCTCACGCTCATGAATTTATCAAAAATTTTGAAGAAGGATATGGTACTTATGTAGGAGAACGTGGTGTAAAATTATCTGGTGGAGAAAGACAGCGGGTAGCAATTGCTAGAGCTATTCTTCAAGATGCTCCAATATTAATTTTGGACGAAGCAACTTCAAGTCTTGATTCTGCTAGTGAAGCTCTAATACAAAAAGCATTAGATAATTTAATGAAAAATAAAACTGTTATTGTTGTAGCTCATAGATTATCAACTATTATGAAATCAGATAGAATTCTTGTAATTGATCAAGGTGGAATATTAGAAGAGGGAAGTCATAATGAATTGTTAAAGAAAAAAAATGGTTTGTATAATAAATTGTGGAGTTTACAAGCTGGGGGATTCATAGGATAAATTTTATTACTTCGCAAGAACACACTTGTCATCCTGAACTTGATTCAGGATCTCTCAAAGTCTTTACTGTTTAAAAGTATGTACTAAGAAAGATTCTGATTTTCATCAGAATGACAATAGTTAATAATTAATAGCTATTAAAATGAACGATTTAAATATATATTTAAATCGTTCATTTGTTTTTATAAAAAAATACGACTCAACAGTTTAATACTGCGAGCCGTTGTTATAATTGTTGAAAAACTTTTAGGCAGCGACTGTTTCAATCGCTTCCTCTGCTTTTTTTGAAGTTTCAAAAGTTAACTTCACTCCAAAACCCCAACCTTGATTTAAAAGACAAAAACCATCTTCAAATCCGAGGTAACCAAGCTTTCTAAGCTTATTACACTTAGGCTTGGACTGACAGATCATACATTTTTCCCTCATCATATATACTCCTATTCTTTCCTTAAAACCGTTTTTAAGAAGCTAAATAATATCATATTTTAGCTAATTTGTCAAGTGCTTTGATTTGGGGTAAAATAAGAGGAGAAATATACTACTTATACACCAAATTGTCATCCCGAGCGTAACAAAGTGGAGTCGAGGGATCCCTTAAATTTTTAAGAGATCTCTCCACTACATTTCACTACGTTACATTTCGGTCGAGATGACAAGAGAAAAAATATATGTCCCACAAACTAAACAAAGAACAAAAACAAGCCGTAGAATACACTAATGGTCCTCTTTTGATTGTAGCAGGTGCTGGAACTGGTAAAACCACTGTAGTAACCAAAAAAATAGCCTACTTAATAGAAAAAGGGCTAGCAACACCAGAAAATATCCTTGCTTTAACTTTTACAGATAAAGCAGCCTACGAAATGCAAGAAAGAGTAGATGAATTAGTTGATGTTGGATATACCGATATGCAAATCTCTACTTTTCATGCTTTTTGCCAAGCAATTCTAAAAGAATATGCACTCGATATTGGTTTACCAGGAAATTTTAAACTTCTCACTGAAACAGATGTTTGGCTTTTGGTTAGAAAAAACCTAGCTAAATTTAACCTAGATTATTACCGACCACTTGGTAACCCAACTCAACATATTCATGAGCTTATTAAACATTTTTCAAAATGCAAAGATGAATTAGTAACAGCAGAAGAATATTTAGAATATGCAAAGGAAATACACTTGTCATCTCGACCGCAACAAAGTGGAGTGGAGAGATCTCTTAAAGTAAGTAATAAGAAAGATTCCTCGACTGTCGCTCGGAATGACAACGGTGGTGTAGGTGAAATTGATGAAGACGAAAAAGATCGCTTAACCGAAATAGCAGGTGCTTACCATACTTATAATCAACTTTTATTAGACAATGAAGTTCTAGATTTTGGTGATTTAATTTTTTATACTTTAAAACTCTTAGAAAAACGTCCTCAAATTTTAAAATCAATTACTGACAGATTTAAGTATATTTTAATAGATGAATTTCAAGATGTTAATTTTTCTCAATATAAATTAGTGCAAAAAATAACAGGAGAACAAAATCAATTAACAGTAGTAGGGGATGATGACCAAAGTATTTACGCTTTTCGCGGAGCAAATGTACAAAATATTTTACGATTTAAAAAAGATTTTAAAAATACCAAAGAAATAGTTTTAACAAAAAACTATCGATCAGGGCAAAAGATTTTGGATCTTGCATACGATTCAATTCAAAACAACAATCCAAATCGTTTAGAAGTTGAACTTAAAATTAATAAAAAACTTAAATCAGAAGTCTCTCAAAAAGGAGAAATTATTCACAGTCATCACAGCACTCTTGATCAAGAAATAGGTTTTGTCGTACAAGAAATAAAAAGATTAAAAGAAATTAATAAAGAAGTTGTTTGGGATGATTTTGCTATCTTAATTAGAGCAAACAGTCACGCAGAAAATTTTACCAATGTATTAGAAAAAAATGGAATTCCAAATGAATTTTTAGCAGCCAGCGGTCTTTATAAACAACCAATAGTTTTAGATTGTATAAATTTTTTAAAAATAATTGAAGATAACAGCGAATCAGCGTCTATTTATAGACTTTTGCAATTACCATTTTTTAATTTCTCGGCAATGGATATGCAAAATCTAAGTTATAACAGGAAGAAAAAATCAATTTCTTTTTACTGGGCACTTAAATTTGTTGATCAATTAAAATTATCCACACATGGCTCTGAAGTGGTTGATAAATTATTAAAATTAATTAACCAAGGAATGGAAGAAAACAAACGTTTAAAACCAACGGAAATTTTAGTAAATTTCTTAGATAGTAGTGGGTATAATGAATATTTAATTAATCAAGAAAATGAAGGAGATAGATTTGTTATTAGACAAATATATCAACTTAAACAATTTTTTGAATATATAAAAAGATACGAAGATAATAACCCTGGAACTACAGTGGTTGATTTTATAGAACATTTTAATTTTTTAATTGAATCAGGAGAACAAGGGTCAATGCAACAATTAAACGATACAGCTGATTCTGTAAATATTATCACCACCCATCGGTCAAAAGGAATGGAATATAAATATGTTTTTATTGTTAATCTTGTTGAAGATAGATTTCCTTCTCGTAGAAAAGGAAAGGGGATAGAAATTCCAAGTGAACTTTTAAAAGAAGACTTACTTGATACTGATATACATTTTGAAGAAGAAAGAAGATTGTTTTATGTTGCCATCACTCGAGCGAAAGAAAAATTATATTTAACAAGTGCTTCAGACTATGGTGGAGTTAGAAAAAAGAAAATAAGTCGCTTTTTAGATGAAATTGGATATAAGGCAGATACAAATATCACTCCAGAAAAAAATCATATTCTCAAGCCTGCAGATAAAATAAAAGAAAGCAAAGGAAAATTTGTATATCAAATTCCAAAAGCATTTTCAATATCTCAAATTAAAACTTATTTGACTTGTCCATATCAATATAAATTACAGTATATTTTAAATATTCCCCAAAAAGGAAAAGGGGTGTTTAGTTATGGAAGCACAATGCATAATACTCTTGAAAAATTTTATCAAAAAATTCAAGAATTAAATACTATTAAACAAGATAGTTTGTTTGGTTTGCCAGCTGACACTACAAAAACAAAACTAAGTGACAATAAAATTAAAGTACCAACTTTGGATGAATTACTAAAACTTTATGAAGAAAATTGGATTAACGATTGGTATAGTGATGAAAAACAACGCAAAGACTATTTTGCAAAAGGAAAAGAAACTTTAATGGCTTATTATAAAAAACATGAAGGTAATTGGACGGTACCTGTTTCTTTAGAAGGGTATTTTAAAATAAGCATAGAAGGTAATTTAATTAATGGTAGAATAGATAGAATAGATCAAACAAAAGAAGGTTTACAAATAATAGATTATAAAACAGGAAAAGGAAAGGACAAATTAAGTACAGATGATAAAGATCAATTACTTTTATATCAAATTGCTACTTCTGAACTTGCTCAATATAGAAATATTGGTGAAGTTAAAAAATTAACTTATTATTATCTCGATAAAGATCTAAGTGAATTAGATTTTATTGGAAAAGATAAACAAATAGAAAATTTCAAAATCAAAATAACTAAAGCTATTGAAAATATTAAAGCTGGTAAATTTGATGCTTGTTCTAATTTTGGTTGTAAATATTGTGCTTTTAAAGATATTTGCGAAAAAAAATAATATGAAAGCTTTAAAAAATATTCTAAGTAAACAAATTAAAAATTCTTCGATGATGAAAGAGGCTAGTGCTGGTATAATAATTGCTTATGCTAATAATTTATTAAAAGAAAAAATCTGTTTAAACACAAAAAATGAAGCTCGAGCAATGCAAGTTAAAAATAAAACTTTGACTATTGCTTGTTTAAATGAAAATTCTTTAAAAGAATTAAAAAACAAAGAAAATGATATAATAAATAATATAAATCAACAGTTTGTAAAAAATACTATTGAAAAAATAAGATATTTGGCTTAAATTTAACCCTAAAACAAAAGCTTGAAATTAAATTGGTTATAATATATACTAGTTATATGAAATACATGTTTTCCTTTTGGGGCTATCGCCCCAGCTCTTAAGAAGAATCCGATTTTGTTTTTCTTCTATTATAGAGGGGAAATACGGAGTTTTCTCCGCTACGCTACGAAAACATTTATTTTATAAGGGGAAACCGAATACAATACAATTACTTAACTTGTACATAAAATTATGGTACTACTGAAACTAAGCAATTTAACCGTCAAAAAATAAAGAAATAAAATATGAGCAATTTACTCTCAAATCCAATCTTAATAATAGTCGTCGTAGGAATTATTTCTATCCTTACTTTTTTATATTTTTTTACTCGTAAGTCAGATCAACAGACAGAAAAACTTGATAAATTTGACGAGCTTTACAAAAAAATTAGCGAAGAAATTAAATATGCCGTTGCTCCAAAATCTTTAAACCTCTCCTCAAGCGTCTCGGAGCTTGTCGACTTAGCTACTGAAGTATGGCGCATTGAACAACGATTATCGAAGGTAGCTGATACGCTGCCAGAGACTCAACGAAAAGGTTTGGAAAATTCCGTGCTTAAGTTTAAGCGTTATATTTCAAATTATGACATTGAGATAATCGACTATACAAATCAAAAATTCAATGATGGGCTGAATCTCGATGTGCTATCAGTGGAGAAAGACCCTGCAATAACAACGCCCACAGTAAAGGAAACCGTTGAGCCAACAATAATGGTCAAAGGGCAGGTAGTGAAAAAAGCCAAGATTATTTTACTAAGTAACTAAGGAATACATTCTTATGAATAACCAAAACATACAAATCGGCATTGATCTGGGAACTACAAATTCCGAAGTTGCTGCAAATAATAAAGGGCAAGCGGAGGTGGTAAAGAATATTTTTAACGACGAATACACGCCATCAGTTTTCGGCGTCGACAAATCAAAAAATAAGGTCGTTGGTAAAAGAGCTTATGAACGTCTTTATAAAGACGTATCAGAAAAAGAATTTTCAAACAACAAAGCCGACATAAAACGCTTAATGGGTACGGCTGACACGGTACATTTCGATCGACTTGATGAAGATATGTCACCCGAAGAGATTTCCGGTGAAATTCTCAAAACTCTAAAGGAGGATGTTCTACGAAAATATCCTGGCACACCTACAACTGGCGTAGTGATTACAATACCAGCATACTTCTCGACCCTACAGGCAGAAGCGACCAAACGCGCAGGTAATATTGCTGGCTTTAAGCATGTGGTATTGATTCAAGAACCTATAGCAGCAGCGATCGCATACGGCTTTATGAACGCAAAGAATGAGAATTGGCTTGTCTACGATTTGGGTGGTGGAACATTTGATGTTGCACTAATTTCGTCTAAAGATGGAGCACTTTCTGTACTTGGACATAATGGCGACAACTTTCTCGGTGGGAAAGATTTTGATTGGGTTATAGTGGATAAAGTGATTGTCCCTGCTATTCTTGAAAAACATAAAATTGAAGACTTTACACGTGGCAGTAAGAAATACCGTAGCATATTCGCCAAACTGAAATACTATGCAGAGTCGGCAAAAATTACACTTTCGCAAGTCGACAATACTACCATCGAAATCGATAAAATCGGTGAAGACGATGACGGTAAAGAAATATATCTGACAATACCTTTCAACCGTAAGGACTTTGAGAAACTGATCAAACCATTCGTCGACAAAACTATTGAATTAAGTAGAGAAACGATCATGGGATCTGGCGTAAAACAATCTTCTATCACGCGGATTGTATTTGTAGGTGGACCTACCATGATTCCGTACATAAAAGAACGTTTGGAAAAAGACCTTAAACTAGAGGCAGATACATCATCTGATCCGCTGACAGTAGTCGCTCGCGGTGCATGTATTTATGCCACAAGCCAGAAAATACCTAAAGAATTTCTTGAATCAAAAAAGGCAACAGACTCCTCTATCAAGAGTCTCAGACTCAATTACGAATCACTAACTGCCGAGACAGAAGAAATTCTGACTGGTGTTATCGAAGATCTTACAGAAGCTGAGGAAGATTACTTTATTCAAATACAAAGTGAGGGCGGTCTTTTTAGTGGAAAGAAAATCAAACTAAAGAACGGGAAATTCATCGAAACTGTAAACCTTGATAAAAACAAAACGACTCTTTTTTGGATTTATTTATTCGATGCAGAAGGAAATCCTATCAAGACTGAACCTGAGGCATTTTCTATAACACACGGACTTTCGGTATCGGGCGCGCCTATACCTCACTCAATCGGAGTTGGGGTTGTTAAGCGCGGATTCAGTGGTGCGAGCTTTGCAATGTCCGAGGAATTCGAGGTGATTTTTGAAAAAAATAGTGTACTACCTCTCAAAACCACACGTACTTACAAAACACTCAAGCCACTTTCAAAAGGTGATAAAGAGAATGCGCTTCCGATCAAAATTCGCGAGGGTGAATCTGATATACCAGATCAGAACCAATTCATATGTGACCTCAAAGTGACCGGAGAAAAGATCCCTTACGATTTGCCTGAAGGCACAGAAATTTCACTCACAATAGAAGTCAATGAATCACGAGAAGTTAAAGTGGAGGCATTTATTCCGTCCATTGATCTCTCGTTCAGCGCACGCGCTACGATTCACGCTGAGAACTTAAGCGTCGAGGAGATGGAGGCGCAACTCAAAGAGCAGGGGGATCGAACAAAGAAAATCGAGCAATCCTGTACTCCAGAAGAAAAAGGTAAGTTACAGAATCTTGTACAGTCGCTTAAGAGTAGTTTGGCGACTGCAAAATCTGACGAGGACGAGAAGAGAAAAGCTGATAAACAACTTAAGGACTTGAAGATTCGTCTCGATGCCCTTGAAAAGATGAAAGAGTTTCCACAGCTCAAATCAGAATATGAGGAAAAAATAAAAAATGTAGAGGAGATCATTGATGAATGGAGTGACCAGACAGAAAAAACCATGTATCAAGATCAATTGCGCGTGATTAAAGAGGAAGCAGAACTAGCCATTAGTAAGGAGGACAAAGTAATGCTTAGCCGAACACTTGAACAACTCGAAGAACTTAATCATAAGGCGCTTTTCTCTAATCCAGCATCGTGGGTCTATATGTTTAACAAAATAAAAGAGACAAGTCATGCATGGACAAGTCCAAAAGAAGCCGAATATTACATGAACAAGGGGCAACGTGCTTTGGAGCTAGGTGACGTCGAAGAACTCAAAAGGTCAGTTCATAATTTAATGCTACTCCTCCCCCCAAGTGAACAAAAAATGATACAAGGAAATATGTCAGGAATCACAAAATAATCTATGTCAAACTTACTAAAAAATAACGCATACCATATCCTCGGACTTGACACGTCAGTCGCACAGCGTGATATCCAAAAACGTGCAAAAGAAATCATCAAAATCCTTCAGATCGATGATGTACCAGAATACGATTTGGACCTTGGCGTATTCGAAAATTTCCGAACAGAAGATTCGGTTAAAGATGCTGTTCAAAAACTAACCTCCCCTAAAAAACAGATCAAGGACTATTTCTTTTGGTTTCATGTTGTAGATGAGGTGGACGAGCAAGCGGTAGATATTCTTCGCAAGAAAAAACCAAATGGAGCTATAAAAGCCTGGAAACTTCATGCAGAAGGTGATTCTACAAAAGCCATGTTCTATAAAAAGAATCTTGCGCTTCTTTACTGCATCTTACTTTTTAAAGAAGACAATAAAAGATATCTAAAAGAATCGCTACAAATTTGGCACGAACTCCTTAACTCGTCAAAATTCTGGACTGCCTTCACAAAAGTATACAAACACAACGACGAATTAAATACCGATCAAAAAATCATTTCTGACTTCCATAAACATGCCCCCTCACTTCTGGCCGACCTTTACACCGAGATTAGTCATGCTCGTAAAGATGGAAGCTATATAGCAGAATTTACCGAAGTATTTAGTTTGCGTGGAGAAAAAACGGAGAAGTTAGTAATGGCTCCTATATTCCACGAGATTTCAGAGACTGTTGAGCAACTTGAAGCAATGAAAGTATCAGAAGATGGCATTCTCGATGCAGAAGAATCTGCAACAATTAAGAAACATATCGGAAAGATTCAGGATTGTTGCAATAAGCTAATTGACCTTGGTCTTTACGACGACAGTCAATCAAAAACTATGAGAGATAGAGCGGCAAACGCGCTCAAAACCATAGTTTTGGATTTGCATAACAATTTAAGCGAGACAGACAAAGCGGTCGCACTGTTAAATATAGCCTTAAAGTTTGTTGGTACTTCTAGTCTCGAATCAAAAATAAAGCAGGATATAAAAACTCTTGAAGAAGTAAAGCGAAATACTGATCTTGTAAAGCCAGTGCTCGATTTAATTTCTGATGAACAGTACGAAAAAGCATTAGATATTATAAAAACCGACAGGGAAAAACATAAAACTAATCATGAATTGCAGGAATTTTACGATAATCAAACAAAACTCTGTGTTTCATCGATTGCAGTTCAAAAATACAAAAAAGCACGTGATTATTTTGACAACAAGCAAGAAGAATTAGCAAAGCCCCTTTTTGTAGAAGCTGGTCAGCTAGTTTATGAGAATATTGATTTATTTAATTTCAATAAAAAAGCACTTGATGAAATACTTGATGAAGTAAAAGACAATGCCAGCAAAGTTAATTTACGCAACATTGATCAGTTTGATGAGTACCGAAATTCATTCGTAAACATGGCAAAGGAAAAATTTGAAGGACAATTTGAAGAAACTATTTTAATAATTTTGGTAGATTCCCATCTATTTGGTAGCTTATCAGATTTTATGAAAAAAATACGACACAAGTCGAGTGTTGTTAACACACTTAATACTATCGGCTGGTTCACTATATGGTTTTACGGTATCGGCTTAATTTTCTTTATAGCTGGATGGATATATAAAAATCAAGATTAATTATGGCTAAAGATAATAAACATATTGATGTAGATTTAGACTTCTTGGACGAAGAAAATACGTCAAAGAAAAGTGTATCTAGTCATAAATCTAAAGTCACCAATAAAGAGGGTTCGGTTAAAAAATATAACTGGAAAACAATCTTGATTGTTGTCGGCATTGTTATAGTCATAATCTGGATCGGTGTTTCCGAAGATAGTAGCTCTCCCACATCGACCTACACATCTCCAAGTACCAGCCAAATTAAAAATGTTCCAGTCGACGATGAAAGTGTTGAGTATGGGGAGTACAGGTGTTCTCAATATCATTACGATAAAGCGGTTGCACTATCTCCGAGTGAAAGCGAGCAAGCTCTTGAAAATGCACAACTCTCTATGGAAACTCGCGCAAATGAAATAGAACGCCTGCAACGAGAAATTGAGAATAGCTATGTTAACGAGTATTCATCTCAGTGGGAGATCGACGATTACAATGATACAGTTGAAACATACAATTCTAAACTTACATCATACCAACGAGACGCCACCGCACTTGATTCCCGAATTGATAAATTCAATACACAAATCAAAGCCCATAATAATTATCTCGTTCAAAATTGCTCACTAAGATAAAAATATGACCATACCAACAAAACCAATTTTACACCCCGGGTACAAGCTCAAAGACAGCATGAGCATAGTCTCTCGTATCGAAAAAATTCTTTTTACAGAGGTTTATTCGCTTACAAATAATAAATTTCTTTATCTTTTTACAAACCTTCAACGAGACGAGATTATTGACCGAAGCCAAAAATACGAACTGGTAAATCTAGATATTGGTGGTAAAAAATATCTTGGCGTGATTACTGATGAACACTCTCACGAAAAGATCACAGCAATTATAGATGACCTCACCGTCTTGCGAGGATTTGATTGCGTGGCAGGAATGCGAGATCTTAAGACGATGCTTATGAGTGATGTGATTGAACCACTCATTAATCCAGAAAAGTACAAGAAATTTAAATTAGGCATTCCGAACGGTATATTACTTTTCGGGCCTCCAGGATGTGGAAAAACGTTTATTGTTAAAAAATTAGCTGAAGAGTTAGGATATAACTTTATTGAAATGAATCCCTCCTCCGTTGCAACATCGTATGTTCACGGAGCTGTTGGGAACATAGGAAAGGTCTTTGAAATGGCAAAACTAGAGGCTCCTTCCATCGTTTTTATTGATGAAATTGAAGGCTTAGTCCCAAAACGAGAAGAACTTAGTTCATCTGCTGATATCAAAAAGGAAGAAATTAACGAATTTCTTCTCCAGCTCAATAATGCTGGAAGCAGTAAAATTTTAGTTGTGGGAGCTACAAATCGTCCTCACATGATTGATACGGCAATCCTCCGCTCTGGAAGAATGGACAAGCGAATATTTGTTGGACCACCAGACTTTGAAGCTAGACGAGACCTGTTCAAAATCTGCCTTTCAGGAAGACCGTACGACAAAAAAATCGACTTTGAAAAGCTCGCAAATATGACCGAATACTATGTAGGTTCAGACATCGAACTCATCGTCACAGAAGCGGCTCGAGATGCAGTGACACAAGACAAAAGTATTATAGACGAAGATGCGATAGTGAGGGCAATCAATAAGTTTAAACCGTCTATATCACACGAAGAGCTTCTGTATTACACACAATTTTCTGACATGGAAAGGTCTTAAAAAAAATATGATCACCAAAGAACAAACCGAATACAGAATACTTTTCTCGAAAATTGCGGCCATAGCGTTATTAATCGCTGTAATTCCAATTTGGCCATATTTTTTCTACCAAGCTCTCAAGCTAGTTGTTTTCGGTGCTGCTGCTTTCTCGGTCTATCTTTACCATAAAGAAAAAAATAGAAATTGGATGTTGATTATGATCGTCATTGCAATAGCATTTAATCCAATCAATCCTCTTTATTTTGGGCATTTTCTTTGGTCCATCGTAGATTTGATAGCCGCTGTTTTATTTTTTAAGTCACCAAAAACAAAGAGACCTAACGGAACTAATTAAAACAAATAAAAGGCAAAAATTCCCTCCCCTTAAACCCCTTCCTTTTTGCCTTTTATTTGAAAAGTGGTGTTTTGGGTGGCGGGCATTCACCCCTTTAATTCCCCTCTGCCCACCACCCAAAACGGAAAAACAAAATCGGATTCTTTTTAAGAGCAATTTCTTTCAGAAATTAAAGGAAAACATGTACATCATATAACAGCGTGTATGAGGCTACGGCTTTTTACAAAAGCCTCCGCCCAAATTGCTACGCAACTTCTCATACACGCAAACGTTAAACAGACAGTTTATATTTATTATCTGCTAACAGGCAGTATATTTTGCTTAAATTATGACCTTAAAACAATACCTATTATTAATGTCTTTAGCTGCTAGTTTATGCTGGATTGCTTGGTTTTTTATTATGTTAAGTACTGACCCAACTCAATCCAATACGCTTATTATTGTCTTTTTCTATTTTAGTCTTTACCTTGCAATTCTGGGAACTTTTTCTGTTATTGGTTTTTTAATAAAGATGAAGGTAATTAAAAATGATGAAATAATTTTTAGACATGTTAAAAAAACTTTTAGACAAAGCATAATATTAGCCAGTTTGATAGTTTTAGCACTTTTCTTATTGCAAAGAGATTTATTAACATGGTGGAACAGTATCTTATTAGCACTACTTTTTGTAGTATTAGAAGGGGTAATTTTTACAAACCGACACTATAAAAACAATGATTATGTCAAATAACTTCTTCAACAAATTTAGACAAGAACTTGGAATAGATCTTGGTACAGCAAATACACTAATCTATGTAAAAGACAGGGGAGTAGTTATAAATGAACCAAGCGTGGTAGCAATTAATACTAGAACTGAACAAATTTTAGCAGTTGGGGGTGAAGCTAAAGAAATGCTTGGAAAAACTCCACCTCATATCCTTACTGCCAGACCTCTAAGTGGCGGTATTATTTCTGATTTTGAAGTTGCTGAAAAAATGATTAAATACTTTATTGATAAAGTTCATAATGAAAATGGTTTTAGTTTTTTAACACGACCAAAGGTTGTTATTGCATCACCGCTTGATATTACAGAAGTAGAGAAAAAAGCTATTGGAGATGCAGTTAAAAATGCTGGCGCTCGTGAAGTATGGATAGTAGATGAACCAATGGCATCAGCAATTGGATGTCGCATGCCAATCAAAGAACCAATTGGAAATTTAATAGTAGAAATTGGTGGTGGAACTTGTGAAATAGCTGTAATTTCTTTAAGTGGAATAGTTGCCTGGAAATCAATCAAAACAGCAGGGGATGAATTAAATAAAAATATCATTCAATATGCTAAAGAAAATTTTAATCTTCTTTTAGGAGAAAAACAAGCAGAGGAAATTAAAATTAAAATTGGTTCAGCAGTAGAAATGGAAGAAGTAATGAAATTTCCAATGAGAGGAAGAGATCTAATTACTGGTTTGCCAAAAGAAATAATGATTAATGATTCACAGGTTAGAGAAGCAATTATAAAATCACTTCGATTAATAATAGACAATATAAAAGCCACTATTGAAGTAGCTCCACCAGAATTAGTAGCTGACATACATGAAAGAGGAATATTGATTTCTGGAGGAGGAGCACTATTACATGGTATAGATAAATTAATAAATAGAGCTACAAATATTCCAGTTAGAATTGCCGATGACCCGCTTACAGCTCTAGTTCGTGGAACTGGCATGCTTCTTGATGATGAAGAAATGTTAAACGATGTCGCTTTAAAAGCATAATCTATGCCCCAGCAATCAAAAAAACTCTATATATATGTTTTATTAGTATTGGTTTTACTAATAATTTTTCATTACCTAGGGATTACTCGCTTTATTGAAAATGGAGCGCGTTTTATTTTAATACCAATTTCAACTAAAATTTACGAAACTGGAAATAAAATTAAAGGAAATTTTAAATTTTTAAACCTAAATTCTGAAACTAAAGAAAAATATGAAAACTGTATTAAATTTGAAGAAAACTTTAATGTATTAGAAGTTAAAACAAGATTATTAGAAGAAGAAAATACAGAACTAAAAAAGATTTTAAATTTCAAAGAAGAAACTAAATATAAATTATTACCAACAAAAATTATTGGAAAAAGTATTGATTCAATTGAACAAAATTTAATAATAGGTCAGGGTAGTAAAAGTGGAATAAAAATAGGACAACCAGTAATAGTAGGAAATGGAATTTTAATTGGTAAAATTTCAAAAATAGAAAATGACACTGCTCAAATTAGATTAATTAATGATAATCAAAGTCGTATTGCGTCAACTATTCTAAACAAAAACAAAAGTCTAGGAGTTGTAGAAGGTGGTTTTGGTATTAGCTTACGAATGAAATACATTCCTAGAAATGAAATTGTTTTAATAGATGAACAAATTATTACTTCTGGTCTTGAAATTAATATGCCTTATGGGCTCTTAATCGGGACTGTAGCAGTAGTAGAAAATGAAGCTTACAAACCTTTTCAACAAGCAGTATTGAATCCTGCAACCGATTTATCACACTTAATTTTAGTAGCCGTACTTATAGACTAAAAATATGAGCCTAATAAAAAAAATCATCAAATTTTTATTACTAGCATTTTCCATAACTCTTCTACATATTTTAGCGGTTTCTTTATTTCCATACCCCTTAAACCATATTAATATAGCAGTTTCGTTACTCTTATTAATTTTTATAATCACAAACAGAGAGGATAGTATTTGGTTAGCAATTTTAGTAGGAATATTTTTAGAAATTTTTGCTTCTATCACTTATGGCATAAATTTAATTTCCCTTGTCACTAGCTTACTTCTTACTAACTGGTTATCTTTAAATATTTTTACCCATCGTTCAATTTATATGGTATTTATTACTGGAATTATAGGAACTTTTATTTATCGTTTAATATTTTTAGTATTAATATTCTTTAATACCGTTTTAAATCAAACAGAATTTTATATCTTTAAAGGAATAATAATATTCAGCATGGGAGTAGAAATAATGCTAACAGGTTTTACACTTTTTATATTTTATATAATTTCAACTAGATTATTAAGTTACCTACGCTCAGACTATTTATCAAAAACTGGCGTTCTAAAAATATGAAAAATATATTTTTAAAAAATTTAAATAAAAAAAATGGTAATTTAAATGGTAAATTTAAACATGTTTGGATTGAAAATTCAATCAGCATTCACAATCAAACCGACTATAAAAACCTAGATACATCACATACTAATAAGTATATTGGTCTTAATTTAGATAAAAAAAAAATTACTTATATCACAATAGCAATCACATTTGGCATATTAGTAATTTTTACTAGAATATTTTTTACTCAAATAATTAAAGGAAATGAATATTATAATTTAGCAGAAGGAAACAGAATTCGTCTTCGACCAATTCAAGCAGAACGAGGAATTATTTATGATCGCAATGATATAGAATTAGTACAAAATATTCCAAGTTTTTCTTTACTTATTTCTCCAAGAGATTTACCAAAAGATCAAACAAAAAAATGGGAACTTTTAGAAAATATTGCCGAAATTAGTGACACCACTCCAGAAAATATTAATGAATTGATTAAAAAATATGGTAATTATTATTATGAAACTCTAACAATTAAAGAAGACCTTGATTATGAATCTGCTCTCAAAATTCACACTCAACATGCAAGTCTTCCTGGTATAATGATTGAAAGCAACACCAAAAGAAAATATATACATAACGAAAATCAAAAAGAGGTTAAAACAACATCTCTTGCGCATATTATCGGTTACCTTGGCAAACTAACTCCTGAAGACCTAGAAAATTTAAAAAATGAAAAATACCAACCAAGCGACAGTATTGGTAAGGTTGGTATAGAAAAAGAATATGAAAAAGAACTTAGAGGTATTTATGGACAAAAAAGAATTGAGGTAGATGTTTTAGGAAAAGAACGAGATATTTTAGCAGAAGAACCTCCTTTACCCGGGAAAAATTTAACTTTAACAATTGATTTAAATATTCAAAATAAACTAGAAGAGATTTTACAAAATCAATTAAATAAAATACATAAAAAAAGAGCTTCTGCTGTTGTTTTAAACCCTCAGAATGGAGAAGTCTTAGCAATGGTTAATATTCCCAGCTTTAATAATAATAACTTTTCTGGAGGAATTGATTACAAAACTTACAAAGAATACATAGAAAATCCTAACCACCCTCTTTTTAATAGAGCTATTGGAGGAACATACCCTCCTGGATCTACTGTTAAACCAATTGTAGCTATTGGAGCTTTAGCTGAAAAAATAATTACCCCTAACACTTCTTTTTTAAGTACCGGTGGATTACAAATTAACAAATGGTTTTTTCCAGATTGGAGGGCAGGCGGACATGGTATAACAAATGTTAAAAAAGCCATTGCTTGGTCTGTTAATACTTTCTTTTATTATATAGGTGGGGGATACAAAACTTTTGAAGGCTTAGGTGTGGAAAAATTATCAAAATATTTTTCTGAATTTAATTTAGGTAAACTTACTGAAATCGATTTACCAGGAGAGAGAAAAGGTTTTCTTCCAAGTCGTGAATGGAAAAAAGAAACTAAAAATGAAAGCTGGTACATTGGAGATACTTATAATATTTCAATCGGACAAGGTGATATATTAGTTAGTCCTTTGCAGATTGGAGTTATGACTTCAGCAGTGATAAATAATGGAAAAATTATCAAACCACATTTAGTTAAAAAAACCTATGACCCTACTACTAAAATAACTACAACAACACCTGTAGAAATTTTAAACGAACCAGACATAAATAAATATCATATCAAAATAGCAAAAGAAGGAATGAAACAATGTGTAACAGATGGTAGTTGCGGAATGCTTCGTGCACTTAATTTTACCAGTGGTGGTAAAACTGGTACTGCTCAATGGAGTAGCACTAAAGAAACTCATGCTTGGTTTACCGCCTTTGCTCCATATAACACTCCTCAAATTAGTCTAGTAATTTTAATAGAAGAAGGCGGGGGAGGAGCAACAATATCTATGCCACCAGCTTATGAATTCATGAAATGGTGGGGGGAAAATTATTTAAAATAATTATAGATACAGCCAACATAAAGTTATCCACAAAAACTATTTTATAATTAAAAAAAATGCTATATTATATTAAGGTTAATAAAATTAAAAAAATATTATGAATGATAAAGTACAATACATATCTAATGAAAGCTTAGAAAAACTAAAAAAAGAAATAGAAAATATAAAAGACCAAAAAATTCCAGAAATTGCCAAAAAAATCGATGAAGCAAAACAGCTCGGTGATTTATCAGAAAATGCAGAATATCATCAAGCAAAAGATGATATGGCTTGGGCTCAAGGAAGAGTTATGGAAATTGATAATATTATTGACAATGCAGAAATAATAAAAGAAGGTGGTGAAAACAAGAATGAAGTCGGACTTGGTTCTATTGTTGTAGTTAAAGTAAATGGTGAAAAAAAGGAATTTAAAGTAGTTGGACAACAAGAATCTGACCCAGCGACTGGAAAAATTTCCAATGAATCACCGCTTGGAAGACAATTATTAGGTGCAAAACTAAAGGAAGAAGTAAAAGTACAAACACCAGCTGGAGAAAAGATTTATAAGATAATTGAAATTAAATAACAGCAAACTCAAAAAGGAGGAGAGTGATGGCTATTTTTATAGAAAATACTCTTAATAACCCCAGAAAGAGTATGTTTCGCAACAAAACACTGGGAGAAAAATTTTGCGACCTACTTCATAAATTAATTTATATGATAGTGGGAATAATTGTTCTTTTTTTACTTACCACTCTTGGAGTTTGGTTTATTCTAGATTTGTCCGAACAAAACCAAACTTCTATAGCAACCAACAATCAAGACCCTGAAAATTAGGGGTCTTTTTTTGACTAAAGCTTTAAAATAAGCTATAATAAACCCATAAATTACAATATTATTTAATGAATTTACATATGGAAGAGAAAAAAATAGACGAAACAAAAGAAAAATTTATTCGCTTAGAACATTTAAAAAACATGGAAGAAGCTGGTATTAACCCATTTCCAGCAAAAAGCAAACGAACTAATAGTTTGTCACAAGCTTTAAAAATGAATGAAGAAGAAAAAGTGCAAACTTCAGGACGACTTATGTCTAAAAGAGATATGGGTAGAATTTGTTTTTGTCATCTAAAAGATGGGAAAGAAACAATGCAATTAGTTTTTTCTGAAAAAGAACTGGGTAAACAAGATTATAAATTTTTTATTAAAAACTTTGATATTGCAGATTTTATAGAAATTGAAGGAGAAATATTTACTACAAAAAAAGGAGAAAAGTCTATTTTAATTAAAAAATATAAAATTCTAACCAAATCTTTATTACCTTTACCTGACAAACATCATGGTCTTCAAGACGAAGAAATGAAATTACGCAAAAGATATCTTGACATACTTGTTAACGAAGATGTTAAAGAGATGTTTATTAGAAGATCAAAATTTTGGAAAGCAACACGTGACTTTTTAACAGAAAAAGGTTTTATGGAAGTTGAAACACCTGTTCTTGAAACTGCTACCGGTGGAGCTGACGCAACACCCTTTGCCACACACCACAATGCACTTGATATTGATGTATACCTTAGGATTTCTATGGGAGAGTTGTGGCAAAAAAGATTAATGGTAGCTGGTTTTGAAAAAACTTTTGAAATTGGTAGACAATTTAGAAATGAAGGAATGGATAAAGAACATTTACAAGATTATACTCAAATGGAATTCTATTGGGGATATGCTGATTATGAAATGGGGATGGATCTTGTTGAAGAAATGAATAAGTATATTGCAGAAAAAACTTGGGGAACTTTAAAATTTGATATTGGAGAATTTAAAGATATTGACCTAAGTAAAGAATGGGAAAGAATTGATTATGTTTCAGAAATTAAAAAACAACTTAAAATAGATGTACTAAAATCAACTGACGAAGAACTAATTACAAAATTAAAAGAACTTGGTGTTAAATATGATAAAGCGGAAACAACAGGAAGGTTGATTGATACTTTATGGAAACAATGTCGCAAAAGTATTAAAGGACCAGCATTTTTAATAAATATTCCAGTTTGTGTTTCTCCTCTTGCTAAGAGAATGAAAGATAACCCAAAATTAACAGAACGTTTTCAACCAATTATCGCTGGATCAGAACTTGGAAATGGCTATTCAGAATTAAATGATCCAATAGATCAAGAAAATCGTTTTGAGGAACAAGCAGAGATGAGGGAGATGGGAGATGATGAGGCACAGATGCACGACCATGATTTTGTAGAAGCTTTAAAACACGGCATGCCACCAACTTGTGGGTTTGGATTTTCTGAAAGAAATTTTGCTTTCTTGGAAAATAAACCGGTTAGAACTTGTCAATTATTTCCATTAATGAAGCCTGAAATAACTGAAGATAAATAATATGAAAAAAGTAATGGTCTTTGGCACCTTTGATATTCTACACAAGGGTCATCTTCACATGTTTAGACAAGCAAAAGAATATGGAGATTATTTAGTTGTGGTTGTAGCTCGTGATTTAACAGTAGCCGAAATAAAGAAAAGACCACCACTCAACAGCGAAGAGACAAGGGCAGAAAAATTAAAAGAGGTAGAAGAAATTGATAAAATCTGCCTAGGTTATATTGATAATAAATATAAAATTATTAAAGAAGTAAATCCAGATGTTATTGCACTCGGATATGATCAAAAAGTTTTTATTGGAAACTTAACTGACGCCACCCCAGAAAATTGTCAAATAGTAAAATTACAACCATATATGCCAGAAATTTATAAAAGTTCAAAATTAAAACAAAATGCCTAAGATTTTAATAGCTACAACTAATAAAGGAAAACTAGAGGAGATGTTGGCAGAATTTAAAGATTTAAATTTTGAATTTTTAAGTTTGAAAGATTTGAAACTTGATAAAATTAATTTAGACGAACCTTATGACACACTAGAAGAAAATGCTTTACATAAAGCTAAATTTTTTGCTAAAAAAAGTAAATTATTAACAATTGCAGAAGATAGTGGACTTTTTGTAAATTATTTAAAAGGTGCTCCGGGAGTATTTTCAAAAAGATATGGAAGAAATGATAAAGAAAGAGTGGATAAAATTTTAGAAAATTTAAAAGATGTAGAAGAAGATAAAAGAAAAGCAAGCTTTAGAGGGTCTGCTTGTATTTATGATCCAAAAAAAGATAGTTATACCATTTTTAATAATAAAGTTAATGGAATTATAACAAAAAAATTCATAACAAAATCTCGGAATGGAATGCCGTATAATTCTATTTTTTATTATCCACCACTTAAAAAAACTTTTGCTGAAATGAGTATTCTAGAAAAAAATCAAATTTCTCATAGAGGAAAAATTATTAATGAAATAAAATATCATTTAACAAAACAATTTAATTTTAAACAGATAATTGCTTCTGGTGGAATTTTAATTCGTGATAGAAAATTATTAATGACAAAAAGAAGAGACTCAAGACCTAGCTTTAATAATAAGTGGGAATTTCCAGGTGGCTGTGTAGATAAAAGTGAAACGATAATAGAAGCACTGAAGCGAGAAGTAAAGGAAGAAACTGGTTTTGTAGTTGATCCAATTGAAATAATACCAGAAATTCTTACCAAAACAGAAAGTAAATACAACTATCAGGTTTTTCTTGTTTTTTATATTTGTAAAATTATATCTGGTAAATTTAAAACGGCTGAAGCTGAAGTTGCTGGTCACGGTTGGTTTACTTTTGATGAAGCTATAAAAAAAGACCTCCTACCACTAAATGATATCTATCTTAAAAATCATAAAAAACTTTTAAAAAAATATATTAATTAATTTTTAATATTACCATTACCTAAATATATAATTTATCACTTTTAAGAGACACTCCGGGCCGCTCAGCCAAGTCAATGCTCTTAAAAATAACAAATTATATATTTAAATTAAAAAATATGTTAGACATTAAATATATCCGTGAAAATGCGGAAGAAGTAAAACAAAATATTAAAAATAGAAAAGTGGGGATAGACTTAGATAAGTTATTAGATGCCGACAAACAAAGAAGAGAAATCTTGCAAGAAGTAGAACGTCACAGATCGTTGCGTAACCAAAAATCAAAAACCAAACCATCAGAAGAAGAGATTAAAAAAATGCGTGAATTAGGGGAAGAAATTAGAAAATTAGAATTAGAAGAAGCAATAGTAACAACTAATTATTTTGAACTTTTAATGCAAGTCCCAAATTTAACTCATTCAGAAAGCCCTATCGGTGGAGAAGAGAATTTTAAAGTTTTAGAAACAAATGGAAAAGTACCAAAATTTAGTTTCGAACCTAAAACACACATAGAATTAATGGAAGATTTGAATTTAATTGATTTTGAAAGAGGGGCAAAGGTAGCTGGCTCTAAATTTTATTTTGCAAAAAACGAATTAGTAAGGTTAAACCAAGCTTTGATTAATTATGGGATGGATATTACATCTAAACACGGTTTTGAGCTTATTGAAACACCTGATCTTGCAAAAAATGATATATTAGAAGGAATTGGTTTTAATCCTCGAGGAGAAGAAACTCAGGTTTATTCAATTGAAGGTACTGATTTAAGTTTGATAGGAACTGCAGAAATTACTATGGGTGGTTATCATGCGGGTGAAGTTTTAGATTTAAGTAATGGTCCTAAAAAATATGTAGCTCTATCTCATTGTTTTAGAACTGAAGCTGGTGCTTACGGAAAAGCTTCTAAAGGATTATATCGTGTTCATCAATTTACAAAATTAGAAATGTTTATTTATTGCAAACCAGAGGATTCAGAAAAATTACATCAAGAACTTTTAGAAATTGAAAAGGAAATTTGTGATGGATTAGAATTTCCATATAGAGTAATTGATATTGCAACAGGAGATCTAGGTGGTCCTGCTTATAGAAAATTTGATTTTGAAGCCAATATGACAATGCTTGGTGATGATAAAAAACAAAGTGATTATGGAGAAATTACTTCAGCTTCAAATTGTACTGATTATCAAGCTAGACGATTAGGTATTAAATATAAAAAAGAAGACGGTACAAATGAATTTGTACATACTTTAAATGGCACAGCAGTCGTTTTAAGCCGTTTCCCTATAGCACTCCTTGAGAATCACCAACAAAAAGATGGAAGTGTTAAAATTCCTAAAAAATTAATAAAGTATTGTGGTTTTAAAAAAATTGAGAGTAAGTAAAAATAACGTAATTCTATCTAACTAATCTTATAGAGACGTTCCGGGCCACTCTGGCCAAGTCCTTATGCTCTATAAAATTAATTAGATAGAATTTACATATTATAATTATAATTAATGCTCGGAGCTTGCTCAGAGCAAGTTCAGTGCAAGACTATATGGCTAGACAAAAACTTGAAAATAGAAATATACGTAAACTTAATCAATCTGGTAATAAAAGAAGTTATTCTGTTACTTTACCTATTGAGTATGTAAGAAAACTTAAATGGCGTGGAAAACAAAAAGTAGTAGTGGAGTTAAAAGGAAAGAGTTTGATTATTAAGGATTGGAAGAAATAAATCAAGCCCCGCACTGTCATCCTGAGCTTGTCGAAGGATCTCTTAATAAAGTATTATCCTTTCCTTTTACTTTTTGACATCAAAAAGTAACAAAAACTACTGGGCTATCAAACTTTTCAATAATTTACATACTCATTTCACTAAAACTCATTAGTTCACTTCGTTAGAATGAGTTTTCCCTTCGGGACGTTCAATTTCGTATGTAAATTAAATGAAAAATTCTCAACGCCCAGACCCGAATGACTGAAAGAATACCAGCATGCTATTAGAAATTTAAAACTAGATTTTTGATAGGGTGGTGGTAGAAAGGTAAAACATAATGTTAGTAGAAGAACTACAATTAGGACTAAGAGTTTCTCTAACAAGCTTCTTTATACTACTAATCTTTTTGTCACTAACTGTTTTGAGTTTAGTTTATTCTTCATCTGATTTTATTGGTAAACTGATGGTGGTTGAAATTCTTCTTTTAGCTTGTTCGATTGGTGCCTCTATAGGATTTTACAAAGAACTTAAAAAAGAAGAGTTGCTAAACCAACATTTTCGCAGTGGTTAAACTTAAGGAGATTTCAACTACCACCCATCTCCTTTTTCAAAACATACTTAATATAATATAATACTTACTACATGATACGTAAGCTAGCTGTCTTTGACATAGACGGGACAATATTTAGATCAAGCCTAGTAGTAGAGCTTGTTGATGCCTTAATTCAAGAGGGTATTTTTAAAGCTAGTGTTGGAAAAACCTATGCTAAAAGTTATAAGCGTTGGTTAGAAAGAGAAGATGATTATGATAAATATATTGGTGATGTAGTAAAAGCATTTTTAAAAAATATAAAAGGCGTTGAACACAAAAAGTATTCAACAATTGCTAACAAGGTAATTGCATTTCATAAAAACAGAGTGTATAAATACACACGTGACTTAACACAAGAACTAAAGAAAAAAGGATATTTTTTACTCGCAATTTCTCATTCCCCAAATGAACCAGTCCAAAAATTTGCTAGTGAGCTTGGATTTGATGAAATTTATGGACGAATTTTTGAAGTAGGGAAGAATGGTAGATTAACAGGAGAAATGATGTATCGAGATTTTATAGATAACAAAGGCGAAGTTATAAAACACGTAGTTAAAAAACATGGTTTAACACTTAAAAATTCAATTGGGGTAGGGGACACAGAACAAGATATTCCAGTACTTAAATTGGTTGAAAAACCTATTTGTTTTAACCCTAATGCAAAGTTATACAAACATGCTAAGAAAAAGAAATGGAAAATCGTAGTAGAAAGAAAAGATGTAATATATAATTTCTAAAAACATGCTAACCTGGATAGAAATTTCAAAATCAGCAATAGAACATAACATAAAACAATTTCGCAAACTTGTTGGAAATGATGTTTTATTAATGCCTGTTATAAAATCAAATGCCTATGGTCATGGTTTTCTTGAAATTGCTAAAATTTTAAATACCAATAAAGAAATAAACAGAATTTCTGTAGTTAATTTAAATGAAGCAGTAGAATTAATTGATAATAAACTAACTAAAAAACAAATTCAAATTTTAAGTTTTTTTGATTGGGATGAAGAAAAAATTAAAAAAGCTATAAAAAACCAAGTTATTTTTCCTATTTATTCTTTAAACTATGCTAACAAACTAAATAAGTTAGGGGAAAGACTAAATACCAAAGTAAAAATAGCTATTAAAATAGACACTGGTACAACTAGAATAGGTTTTCTTCCTAACCAGGCTATTAAAAATATAAGAATAATAAATAAACTAAATCATTTAAACATAACTGATATTTATTCTCATTTTGCATCCAGTGAAGAAGATAATACTCAAACAAAAAAACAAAACCTTATTTTCAATAAAATATTAAAAGAAACAGAAAAAGAAAACATAAAAATTCCTTTCAAACACATAACTTGCTCGGCTGCTACTATTGTTCATCCAAACACTCACTTTAATGCTGTCCGTTTTGGTATTTCTCTTTACGGGCTACATCCTTCAAAAAATACAGAGAATAAAATAAAACTCAAACCAACTTTGTCATGGTACACAAAGGTAATTCAAGTAAAAGATATTTCTAAAGGAACAAAGGTTAGTTATGGTGGAACATTTACCGCAAAGAAAGAAATGAAAATTGCCGTTTTACCAATTGGATACTTTGATGGGTATGATAGGGGAATGTCTAATCATGCTAAGGTTGTTATAAAAGGTCAAAAATGCCCAGTTTTAGGACGAATTTGTATGAATTTAACAATAATAGATGTAAGTAAGATTAAAAATACCAAAGCAGGGGACAAAGTAGCTTTAATCAATGGAAAAATTACTGCAGATGACTTAGCAAAATGGGCTGATACAATTAATTACGAAATAGTAACAAGGATCAATTCAAAAATTCCTAGATTTATAAAATAATTAAATAATTACTAATGCGTTACATAAAACATCAAAATACAGGTAAGCGCTATCGGTCTTTTCAAAAAAGAAGATTTTTTGGTCTTTTTAAAAATAAAAAACGCATTATAAAACAATCCGAAACTAGAAAATATAAAAATCCTTTTAAAATAAAAAAGAAAAATTACCGACGAATTATTACATTTTATACACTGGTAATTACTGTGATTATTTGGATTGGTCTTTTACTTTACTTACCAAATTTTAAAATTCAAAAATTAGAATTTGAAGGATTGCAAATTATTAAACAAGAAGAAATAGAAGAAAAAATAAGAGAAAA
>Ga0208904_1000293_pt1 | contig 43526 bp, 37 predicted proteins | sample AntAceMetag02UKB_FD_184774 | JGI IMG/M metagenome (GOLD analysis project Ga0208904, IMG submission 184774) | Saline lake microbial communities from Ace Lake, Antarctica - Antarctic Ace Lake Metagenome 02UKB (SPAdes) (version 2) | ecosystem: Environmental > Aquatic > Non-marine Saline and...
TGCTGACAAGCAAGATTACCTAGTAGGTGAAGATATCACCTATACTATTGATTGGAATGTAACTGGTAACACAGATGCTACAAACGTGTTAGTAACTGATGAAATCCCTGTAGAAACAACCTTTGTATCTGCCACTGATAGTGGTGTATATGACCCAATAACCAGAACAGTTACTTGGGACTTAGGTACTGTTACTCCAGATGATTCAGGAACTTTCACTTTGGTAGTTCATTTAGATACTCTGCCAGTATCTGGTTATGAGGTATCTAACACCGCAGTCATTACTTCAGGCCAACAAACTGATCAATCAACCGTAGTTGTCGATACTGGCGACTATGATGTATTTATTGAGAAGTCTGGTCCAACCGAAGCTAATGCAGGTGATGAAATTACCTATACAATTTCTTGGGAAGTTACGGGTAACGTAACTGCACCTAATGTGACTGTAACTGACAGTCTACCTGTTGAAGTTGATTATGTTTCTTCTGATATTGCAGGTACTTATGACGACGTATCTCATACTATTACTTGGAATCTTGGAAACTTAGGTGTGCAAGATACAAGAACTGGTAGTATTGATGTAACCGTCACTTTAAAATCTGATCTAGAAGTAGGAACCGAATTCTGTAATAGCGTAGTCATTACATCAGGTTTAAAAACTGATACTGATTGTGCTCCAACTACAGTAACCGAAGCTCCTTACTTTGATTTAGGTATCCTTAAGTTGGCTGATAAATATGACTATTTCGTAGGTGAAGACATTGTTTACACCATCGACTGGTCAGTCAGCGGCGACATGGTAGCTAATGCTGTGACTGTAACTGATGTTATTCCTGTTGAGACTACTTTTGTTTCAGCGGATAATGGTGGTACGTATGATGATCCTACCCGTACAGTTACTTGGCTTTTAGGTGATATAACCCCAGATGATTCTGGAGTATTAACCTTAGTGGTTAACATAGCTGTACCACCTGATGTTGGCTATGAAGTATTTAACACTGCCGTTATTACTTCCGGTGAGCAAAGTGAAGAATCAGAAGAGATAGTTGATCCGCATGATCCACCTAGTGTATCTATTACTAAAGAAGCCACTGCTGAAGTTCAAGCAGGGGATGAAATTGTTTACACTATTGATTGGTTTTCAGATGGTGGTTCAACTGCACCTAATGTTATAGTTACCGACACTTTATCTAGCGACGTAACTTTCTCTTACGCCACAGATAGCGGCGTATATGATGCAGGAACTCACACAGTAACTTGGAGCTTGGGTAACCAAGATGCAGGTGAAAGTGGTTCATTCGGTCTTTCTGTAATTTCTGACAGTGGCTTAGCCGAAGGTACTGTTGTTGAAAATAACGTGGAGATTGCAAGTGGCACCATAACTGACGATGCTAGTGCTAGTACTACCATTGTTGTTCCAGGCGAAGACTATTTTGATTTATCTATTGATAAATCTGGTCCAAGCGAGGTAAATGCCGGGCATGATTTCACTTATACTATTACTTGGTCAGTAACTGGTAACATGACTGTACCTAATGTTGTGGTCACAGATACTTTGCCAGGAAACGTAAGTTTTGTATCAGCAACTGGTAGTTATACGGAAAACAGTGGCGTACTAACTTGGGATCTAGGTAATATTGATTCAACTGATTCATCTACAAATCATGGTGAATTTGAAGTTGTATTACATGCTTCAACTGACATGAGTGATGGTGACCAGGTATTAAACAGTGCTCATATTGAAAGTGGTAACGTAAGCGACGACGACTCTGCTTCAACTACTATCCGCAAAAGCGGTGGTGGCGGTGGTGGAGGAGGCGGTGGCGGTGGCGGAGGCTTCACACCTCGTCCTCAAGTCGAGCTAGAATACTCTTATCCATTTGAGAAAGTTGTTGGTGGTCAATATGTAGAAACAGTTACTCTTACTAATACTGGTAATATTATATTAACCAACGGGGAACTGATGGTTGATTTACCTGAAGATTATGTAAGATTTGTATCAGCTAATGTATTTGGTTATACATTAGACTCTGCGGCTCAACGTGTAAGTTGGCCGGTAGTCGCATTGGGTATTGGTAATTCATTTACAGTCGATTTCATCGTTGAAGCACTTGTTGCTAAAAATGATGTTATTACTCTAGTGGATTACACCAGTGACCAAGCTGATAAAGATACTACTGGTAGTGAGGATATAGTTGAAGGTATTATACCTCCACCTCCCCCATTACCACCAGAAGAACCACCTATATTACCTCCACCCCCAATTCCACCTGCACCTCCACAAGAACCTCCAGTGGTAGTTAAAAAGACTCCAGTTGTAGTTGCTCCAGCAGCCACTATAGTTGAAGAGTGTACCACTTGCGTGACTTGTGCAGAGCCTGCAACATGTGAAGGCTGTACTTGGTGGATTTGGCTAATAGTAATACTTTTACACTTACTTGGCCTATTCGTTTATTGGTACTATGTAAGTAAAGAGGATATTATAGAGGAAGAAGTAAAAAGCGACGGGGGAATGACCTCAGGCGAGACAGCAGAAAGAGAATACAAGATCGTTAAAGGAAATTTTAGCTGGGCATTGCCTGTAGCTTTAATCCTGACACTTGTATTTATAGTTCTGGTTGTGATATGCCAGCTTCAACCTTGGTGGGTACTACTTATAGTATTAGTACTCTATTATCTATCCCTTGTTTTCTATCAGCTTTTACTTAAAAATGCTGAGAAGAAATATATTCCACTTTTGCCGATTGCAATAACATTGGCGGCCATAATTGTATTTTTAATATGCAATTCATGGGCATGGTGGGTATGGTTGGTATTACTAGTTTTATATATCCTAACTTTAGGAGCATATTACATTGTAGTTGTTAAAATGAGTCCACAAAAGAGAAATGGTTGGTGGGTTGTGGTTCTATTTATGACTCTATTGATACTAGCTCTTGAGATGATTATAAGATTATGTGAATGTCAGGAAATAATTAGATAATGCTAATTATCTAATTTAGATAATCTTAAACCCCTCCGGCATAATGCCGGAGGGGTTTTGTGATAGTCGTTTGCTAATATATTAGAGCCTTTAGTCGCCTTTTCGCATTTCTTTGATGATTTTTTTAATTGTGCCAGCCTCCTTTATGGAATCTTGGACTGCTTTATGCATCACTTCTTCGTGTTTGTCTGTTATCTCGAATCCACTTTTTTCATTTGCTTTTTTAAGGGCGTCCATTTCCGCGTCATCAATTGCTTTTTTGAAGGCAGGGTCTTCGTCGCTGATTTTTATATCTAATCTTTGAGCTATTTTATCAAGTTTGGCAATTTCTTTTTTATAAGCTATTTTGAACGCTTCCTTAAAGGCTTCTCGCCAGTTTCTAAGATCGCCCTGTTCTTTTTGAGTTTCGGCAATAACCTTTTCTGCGATTTGTACTACATCTTTAACTCCTATAAGTTTTTGTATTTGCTGTTCTTTTTCTTTTGGCGACATTTTTGCCCAGTCGTCTTCAGGGATTCCCATTTCCTTGCGCAATTCTTTATTTAGGGGGTCATGGTATTCTTGGGGTATACTTTTAAAAAATTTACCACTTTCAAATTTTTGGGCAATTTGTTCGGCTTTTTGCCTATTTTCTTCCACTATTTCACTTTTTATCGTTTGGTTTTCTTGCATGACTTTTTTGACAAGTTGTGTGACTTCTTCTGATGTTTTATTTTTGCGCCAATTTTTATCTTGTTGTTCAAACTGTTCCTCTATTTTTTTAGCTTGAGCATCGAATTCTTTAGCTTTGGCAATTTCATTTTTAATGTCATGTATTATCACAAACAACCGTTTTTTCTCCATTTCACGCATAACCTTTTGTTTTTTAAGTCGATTTTCATCTGATTCGTATTTGTCTTCATAGACCTTATTAATTATTGATCTAATTTTTTCATCTTCTTTGGGGTCATCAACATCTCTTATGCTTACATTTAATCCATGCATTTTTTGTTCAACTTTTTTTAGTAGTGCCTGATTATCAGCGTTTGAGGTTAGTTTTTCTACATCTGGACGTTTAAGTAAAGTTCCATAGTACATTTTGATTTTTTCTTGCTTTATGCCTTGTCTCCATTGCTCTAATTTTTTTTCTGGCTCATCTATTATTTCTTGCATGACTTTTCTAATCTCATTGACATCTTCAGTAACAATAAAGTTCTCATTCATGGTTTGCTGAATTTTTTTGGCCACAGCTTTGAGCCTGGGTTCTTGTATCCTTTGTATTATATCAATTTTTTCTTTTGATTGCTTGGTTTGGTTGGCTATTTGCTCGGCTATATTTTTTTGCTCTTTTTCTATTTGCGCTTGTTTTTGGGCTTCTGTTTGTTGTCTTATTTCTTCTTGTTTTTGATGATAGGTCTCTTTGTCCTGATTGAATTTTTTAACTATATGGGGCATAGTTTCTTCTATGTTTTCCTGATTGATTGTTTGGTCTTGTTCAATTAATTTTTGTTTGGCCAGAGAGAGTAGGTGGACGGCTATATCTAGCTCTAGCTGTCGATTGGCTAAGGTTATAGCACCCTCAGTATCTTCTTGGATATTTTTTGCGGTAGAGCATAGGTGCATAGCAACTTCTCTAGCTTTTTCAATGGGATTTATGTTCCTTAGTTTTTCTGATAATTCGTCAGCTTTAATTGGCTTAAATTCTTTTTTTGGTGCCGGTACTTTGACTTGCTTTTCTTCTGCAATTGGAGCTGGCGGATTAATTTCTTCTTGGAGTAGCTGTCCTAGTTCTTCCGGGGTCATATTTTCGCCGAATTCTTCGAGAAATTTTTGGAATTTTTTGTCAGACATCCTCCTTATACTTGTTGGTCTTCCGGTTGGTTCTACTGTCTCATTCTGCTGCCTTAAGGAATCTTTTTCTTTTTGCATTGCCTTTTTCCATGCTTCTTGCTTTTCAGGCGTCCAGTTGTCTATGACCTCTTGGGCATTCCCAATAATGTTTGGGATTTCACCTCCCGTCCATTCAATTGCTTCTTGGATAGCCTGTAGTTTTTCGGTACCCTCGGAAATTTTTTGCGCTAAAGCAGCTCGATTATGATTAAGCGCGTCTTGCACTACCTTGCCGCCTGTTTCTTCGGCTAGGTATTTTTTATATATATTTTCTTCATCAAAAAATATAGACCCCTTGGAGTAATCTAATTCAACTAAATTAGATGGCGTGACTGTTGCAATTTTATAGGCTTCATTTTCACTTAGCATTATTTCTGTTTCAGAGTCATCAGGGTTACCTGAAATATTTGGAGCCTTGCCATCGTAATAATCATTTCTAATATTCTTTAATTTATCAGAAACCGCTTGATCATATTTATCAAACACCTTATTATATGCTGTAATGTCTTCTGCTGTTAATGGCTCGGGTGCCTCTTTTTTTTGCTCTTCATCCGGATCTGGCTCACCGTCACCTTCCATTTTTAATTCTTCATTGCCCATGTTTTTTATTTCCTCTGCAGTATGAACGTTGACAGTTGCCAGGTTATCTTTTGGTATTTCAGCTGAATGTTTTTCAGCACCAATTGATTTTCCTACTCCGACAGCGATTGTGCTACCCATTACATAAAGCATAATTTTATCAAGAAACCGCTTGATCGTTTTTTTCTTTTTAATTGTTCCAAGCGCTTCGTCCCCGTCGCGAATATATTTTACTTGTGTTTCATATAGTGCCTGTTGATCCATGTCCGCTATAAGCTTGGCTGCCTCTATCTGTAGTTTTGACATTTGAGTGTAGATTGTTTTCTGTCTATCAACTTGATTGTTTTTTACTGTATCACAATATCCTTGAGCAACTTCTCTTAAACCATTGGCTAATTTTTTAAGCTCTCTAATTAAAATCAAACTATCTCGACAGTCCTGACTACGGGTGTGGCTTTCTTTTAAATTTTTTGCGTAATCGTTGTTAATTTTATGCTCTTCGATAATGTTCTTTTCATATTGTTTTATGTAATCATATACATCTTCCTCTTCTTTAATCATTTGATCAAATCGATTGTGAAAACCCAATGCTGCTTGTTTAACTTCTGCCACCATTTCTCTGCTGGTCAATTCCTTTTCGGGCTTATTTATCTCCTTTAGCACAGAATTCGCCGTCATTTCATCTTTAACTTGTTGTTCTAGAGCTTTTTTTGATATTTTTTGTTCCTCTAAACTTTTTGGATTAGCCAGTTCAGTTGAATCAATTTTTTCTGCTAGCTTGACGTTTTCTACTGTTTCTAGTTCATGATTAACTTTTTCGGGTGCAATTTTTGGATTTTTAGTTTCGATTGTCATATAATGTATATTTAGCTATTAAACATCTTTATTGTATACAAAAAGGGGATTTTTGTAAAATAAAAATCGCTCAGAAACAGCATTGTGTGCTTCTGAGCGATTGAGATACTGTGTCTAAAAATTAATTTTTGTTACCAATTTTGAATCATAATTTTTTCGTAATTTCCCCGATTTATATCGGGTTGTAAATGGCAACTAATTAATTTTTCGTGCGGATATTGAACAATCCGCTCTTTAATTTTGTTCAGTGCTATAATATTGATTTCTATAGCAGTTTTAACTGGCATGTTTTCCGGGTTAATATCAATTCCACAATACCCCTTGTAGCCATAAGCCCATAATGCTGCTATTAGTGCTTCCGTTTCGGGCATATTAACTACGCCAATATTGTTGTCTTGATCATAATTGCCATCTGGTTGACTATTCAAGTGTGTATGAGCCAACCGTCTTTCCATCATTATCAAGGAAAAAGCAGCTGGTAAAATTTCATAAGTCATTTTTACATGACCAATTTCTGGGTTAACCCCTACTAAAGTGTGACCTTCACGCAGGAGCTTTTTGTTTATATCATTGGTCAATTTTTGTTCAATGCGTTGCGCAGCCAGTATCGCTTCTGCAGTGGTACGGTAAATATTATTTGCTGCAGGTTCATATCCCTTAGGTTCAATGGCAACCCTGACTCCAGGTACCTCGTCCATTGCCTCAGCCATTGCCGATTCAAATACATCCCACATAAGCATATATGGTTTGTCAAAAATATATCGATACCCGTCCATGCCAGGCCAAGAAATTGCGCAATCTGCGCCGACTGCTTTCACTATTTTTAAGCCTCCTACGGCTATCTTGATGGCTTCATCCCGGCTTTTTTTAATGTGATTTGAAAGGCTACCAAATTCGAAGATTTTGTCAAAAAAATGCGAAAAGGGGATACCAACGACACGAATACCTGTTTTTTCTTCAAGTTGTTGATAAAGATGTAGGTTTTCTTCGTTAATTTCATCGGGATAATGGGCTTCGATGCCCTTAACTCCGAGTTCGGCCATGTCGGCAGCCATTTCAATGCGTTGAGTTATAGTGGCTTGGGGTAGATATCTGTCGTGGAAGCGCCCTCCGCCTGGCGTAAAGTACCATATGCCGACAGATGGCTTGATGTCAAAATCAGATTCAAGATTTTCAAGCATCTTTTGAGGGTTAAGAGCGTCTCTTTGTAATCGCAGATCTTTCAGTTCGTAATTCATATTGCCTCCGATTTGCATGATAAATTGTTAGTTTGGTTTTTTAGGATACTCTTTATTTGAATATCTATCTTTACCGTAGTCTTTTTGCACAATTTTTGCAAGTGATATAATATGATAGAATGAAATTAGATTAAATACATGCTCAAAAGTCCCAAAAACTCAATATTTTCTAATCTTAACCCAGAGCAATTAAAAGCGGTTACTCATAAAGATGGCCCCCTTTTAATAGTGGCTGGAGCAGGCACGGGTAAAACCACGGTGATTACTCAAAGAATAGCTTGGTTAATTGAACAAAAGCTAGCTAAGCCTGAAGAGATATTGGCATTAACTTTTACTGACAAAGCAGCTGGAGAAATGGAGGAAAGAGTGGATAGACTGTTGCCTATGGGTTATTTAGATCTATGGATCATGACTTTCCATGGTTTTTGTGAAAAAGTACTTAAAGATCATGCTCTAGACATTGGTATACCCAATGATTTTAAGTTATTAAATCAAACTGAACAGTGGATGCTGGTTAGGCAAAATTTAGATAAATTTAATTTAGACTATTACAAACCGTTGGGCAATCCCACCAAATTTATTCATAGTCTTATAAAACACTATTCAAGGTGCAAGGATGAGGATATTTCGCCTGATGATTATGTTAAATATGCTGAAGGTTTTAAAATGAATTTAGATTCAATGGAATCATCAAAAGGCAAGGGCAATAGTGATGATGAGGGTTTGATGGAAATAAAAAGGATGGAGGAGGTGGCCCAAAGTTATCACGTATATCAACAGTTACTATTAGATAACAGTTCTTTAGATTTTGGAGATTTAATTAACTATTGTTTGAAGCTATTTAGAGAAAGGCCAAATATTTTAAAAATTTTTCAAAATAAATTTAAATATATTTTGGTGGATGAATTCCAAGATACTAATTATACACAATATGAGTTAGTCAAATTAATGGCAGGGGACAAGGCAGATATTACAGTCGTTTTAGATGATGATCAAAGTATATATATGTGGCGCGGAGCTTCATACAATAACGCATTACAATTTAAAAAAGACTACCCTAAACTAGAGCAAATTTCTTTAATTGAAAATTATAGATCAACTCAAGATATATTAGATCTATCATATAACTTTATTCAATTGAATAATCCAGAAAGACTGGAAGCTCAAGACAAATCAGGTAAGTTATCTAAAAAATTAAAATCAAATTTGAAAGATAGGGGTATAATAGAACATCTGCACATGGCTACAGAGCATGATGAAATAGAGGCGGTGATTAATAGGATAATTGAATTAAAGAATGAGAGCAAAGAGATAACTTGGAATGATTTTGCTATATTAATCAGAACTAATTCAATGGCTGAAGGATATATAGCGGGATTGAATAATGCAGGAATACCGCATATTTTCTTATCAGCCCGTGGGTTATATAACAAACCAATTATCCTTGATATTATAGCCTACCTTAAATTATGCGATAACTATCATGAATCAAGAGCATTATTCAGAATGCTAAATTGGAAAATATATGATATTGATCCGAGGTCAATTACTAAAATTAATTACTTGGCCAGAAAAAAAACTTTATCAATGTATGAGGCGTTACGCAGATCATCCATGGAATTAAAGTTTCCCACGGAAACTTATGGAAAAATTGAGAAGATTTTAAAGATAATTGACCAAGGAACTGTGTTGGCGCGTGATAAATCAGTTAGCCAAGTAGTATTGAATTTATTTAAAAATTCAGGTATTGGTAAATCTCTAACGTCTGGAGATGATAAGTACTCACGAGATAGTCTGAAGTATATAAATAATTTCTATAAAATAATCCAAGAGTTTGAAAAGAGTTTTGATGATAAATCAGTTAAGAATTTTTTAGAGCAAATTGAGATGGAAATGGAAGCAGGGGATAGTGGATCAATGACATTTGACGTAGACGAAGGACCAGAGCTTGTAAAAATTATGACAATCCATGGAGCTAAAGGATTGGAATTTAAATATGTTTTTTTAGTTAATTTGGTGGATAAGAGATTTCCAACTACAAGACGTAGCGAACCGATTGATATACCAGATGAATTAATCAAAGAAATTATACCTCAAGGAGATGTGCACTTACAGGAAGAAAGAAGGCTATTTTACGTAGGGATGACACGCGCTAAGCATGGACTTTTTTTCACTTCAGCCTTAGATTATGGAGGAGCGAGAAAAAAGAAAATGTCTCGATTCTTGTCTGAAATTAATATGGATAAAGAAAGGATGGAGGATAAAAAAGAAAAAGATGAGATACCAGCCATTCAAGAGGCACTAGTTGAGACGGGAAAATATGAAGAGGCAGTTCCAACTAGATTTTCTTTTACTCAACTTAAAGCATACGAGTCTTGTCCTTGGCAGTACAAATTGGCGCATGTATATCGTGTACCAATTACCGGTAAGCCAAGTTTTAGTTTTGGTAAGACAATGCATTCTACTTTGCAAAAATTTTTTACAGAGAAACTACAAAGAGAAGAAAAATTACAGGGAGATTTATTTGACAAAAAAATTAAAACAGATGAGAATAAATTGCCCACGATTAATGAGTTATATGAAATGTATGATAAATCATGGGTAGATGACTGGTATGAGGATAAAAAACAAAAGGAAGATTACATGAAGAAAGGCAAAGAGAGCTTAGTTGGGTTTTATGAAAAAATAGAGGAAGAAATACCTGATGTTAAATTTTTAGAAAAAGGTTTTAATTTTAAAATTGATGATAGCTCAATACGTGGTACTATGGACAGAGTAGATGCACTCAATGATGGAACTCTTGAAATTATTGATTACAAGACGGGCAGTCTTAAAAAAGAAAAGTATATTGAAAAAGATCAGCTGTTAATTTATCAGATGGCCGCCAGTCAATTATTTGACCAAAAAGTATCTAAACTTACTTTTTACTATTTGAATGAAAATAAGGCAGTTACTTTTTTGGGGACAGATAAAGAAATTGATAAGCAGAAAATAAAAATTCAGGAAATTATGACTGGTATTAAAAAAGCAAATTTTAAAGCAAAACCATCTAAGTTTACTTGTGGGTATTGTGATTTTAAAGAAATTTGCGAACATCGAATTATTTAACTATGGCGTTTACTGCAATTAATAAAATATTAACTAAAAAATTTGGTAATTCCTCTTTGGCTAAAAAAGTCAGTGCTACTTTAATATGTGAGGATTTTGATAAGCTGTTGCTTGAAACCTGGGGGGATAAGATTAAGAATAAAGCACAAACAATGTATTTAAAAGATAGTATTTTAACTATAGCTTGTTTGTCGCCAATTGTTTCTCAAGAATTGAAATTAAGAGAAAAAGAATTAATTGATAAGATTAATAAAAAGTTTGAAAGTAGAATAGTTATTAAATTAAGACTTCTAAGCTAAATAAAAATGAGAGGAGGGGATTATGTTTAAATATAGAGGATTCCCCTTATTTTTATTCCAATATTAGCTAAAGTTATTAGCTATTTTTTATTTGCACAAACCCCTTAAAATTGCTAAAATAAAGGTAGAATATTAGATATCCCCATGACTTTAAAAAAGTATTTAATATATATGACTTTAGCCACTATTTTCTGCTTTATAGCGTGGCTGGAGGTTTTGTTTTTTGTTAATCCGCTTGGTACGGGATTAGCAGGATTTATCTTATTTTACTTATCGTTTTTCCTGACTTTTTGGGGAATTTTCAGTATAATTGGTTTTTTAATTAGATATATATTAAGAAGAAATAGATTTGCCTACGATCAAGTAAAGATGGCTTTCCGCCAGGGTTTTCTTTTTTCGTTATTGCTAATTAGTTCACTGATTTTACAGTCACATGGCTTGCTGGTTTGGTGGAACATGTTGTTGCTGATTGGACTATTGGCTATTGTCGAATATTTTTTTCTATCTCTAAAACATAAAGACGGAGTAACTCAATAATTATGAAGGATAAATTGGAGAAGATAAAAAAGAATATTGTATCTGAATTAAAAGAAACTCAAACTATAGAACAGCTTGAGGGTCTTTATAATAAATACTTTTCTCGTAAGTCTGGTGAATTCTCAAATTTAGTTAAAGATGTGAAAAATGTGGCTGAAGGACAAAAGCCAGTAGTCGGCAAGTTATTAAATGATGTCAAAAAAGAGTCTCAAAAAATGTTTAATGATTTAAAACAAGAATTAAAAGGTAATACAGGTGGAAAGTCAGATAATTCAACATATGATGCCAGCTTGCCTGGCAAAGACCAAGAGATTGGCAATCTTCATCCAATTACTCAAGTTAAAAATGATTTAAATGATGCCTTTAAATTTCTAGGCTTTGAGATATATGAAGGGCCAGAAATCACCAGCGAGGCGTATGCTTTTGATAATTTAAACTTTCCAGATGATCATCCAGCTAGAGAAACCATGGATACCTATTGGATTTCAGACACACAGGATAAAAAGAGTAAAGATAAATTGTGTTTACGACCTCATTTGACTGGCGGGAGTGTACGCTATATGCAAACGCATAAACCCCCCTTTAGATTTGTTTATCCCGGACGCGTATTTAGAAGTGAAGCCACAGATGCAGGACACGAGAGATGCTTCTATCAATATGAGGCTTTAATTGTTAATGAGAGAATTTCTTTAGCAGGAGGTAAAATTTTAGTTAAAACAATTTTAGAAAGAGTATTTGGTGAGAAAGTAACAGTTAGAATGCGACCTGGATTTTTTCCTTTTGTGGAACCTGGTTTTGAAATTGATATGCAATGCTTGAATTGTGGAGGTAAAGGCTGTTCGGTGTGCGGAGATGGCTGGGTAGAGATGATGCCTGGTGGACCGCCACATCCCAATGTATTAAAAGCTGGGGGCATTGACCCCAAAAAATATCAAGGATTTTATATTAATATAGGGTTAGACAGATTGGTTATGATGAAATACGGTATTGATGATGTACGACATTTTCATTCAGGAGATTTAAGATTTTTAAAACAATTTAAATAATAATTATAATAAAAAAATATGGGCAGAACTTGACTCACGGATGTATTGACAGGGGAAATTTTGTTGAGCAATTTAAGAGAGGGGGATTCCGATGATTGTTATTCTAGGATAGATTTTTTTAATAATGAAGTAGAAAAATACAAATAGAATCTTTTCAGCTGGAGATAAATAATTTTATCACTTTTATGACCAAGGAAATAACTGCTCCGCATAAGGATTTCGAGAGCATTAAAAAAAATGATGAAAATGATATTGAATACTGGACAGGCCGTGAGCTGATGCCACTTTTGGGGTATAAAAAATGGGAAAAAGCTGAAGATGTAATTAACCGGGTAGCGATGGCTTGTCATAATAGTGGCCAGGATGTGGATAACCATTTTCACCAAACGGGGAAAATGGTTGAAATTGGCTCAAATACAGTAAGAAAAATAAAAGACTGGAAACTCGATCGTTATGCTTGTTATTTAATAGCTCAAAATGGTGATTCCCATAAAAAAGAAATAGCCATGGCTCAAACATATTTTGCAATACAAACTAGAAAACAGGAGATTTTTGAGCAATTGCCAGATACAGCCAAAAGAATAATGATTCGTAAGGAAGTTGCTGACCATAATAAAAAATTATTTAAAACTGCCAAGCAAGCAGGGGTGGCTAGATTTGGATTATTTAATGATGCTGGATGCAGAGGGCTTTACGGTATGCCACTATCGAATGTTGAACAGAAAAAGAGAATCAAGAAGGGTGAATTATTGGATAGGTCTGGCTCTACTGAATTAGCGGCTAACCTTTTTCGTATTACGCAGACTGAAAATCCTAGTCGGGATGCAGCTAAGGCATTAGCTGGGGAAATTGCGGTATTACATGAAAAATTACCCAAGACGCATGATACAGAGGATATAATGGAACAAATACAGCAGTTACAAGAAGATGACAAAACTGATGAAACTAATGCATTGATGCAAGAAGTTGAGCAATCGGGCACAAGTCAGGGTTCTTTTTATGCATATTTGAATAATAAGCTTAATAACTAAGATAGAAGAAGACTAATATGTTAATTTCTCTAGAAATACTAAAAAAATATATTGATATCCCTAAAAACATATCTCCAAAAGATATTGCTTTGAGATTGACTGAAAAAGTTGTTGAGGTTGAGAAAGTAATAGATAAGTCAAAAGAATTGAAGAATATATATGTGGGCAAGGTTGAAAAAATTATTAAACATCCTAATGCAGATAAATTAAAATTAGCTGAAGTGAGCATCTTAGAGAAAAGAGTTAAGGTGGTTTGTGGTGGTACAAATTTGGAGGAAGGCATGGCAACAGCTGTGGCTTTGCCAGGTGCTAAAATTCGCTGGCATGGAGAAGGGGATTTAATTGAACTTGCCAAAGCTGAGATTCGTGGTGAAAAATCTGAGGGCATGATATGTGCAGCTGATGAAATTGGTCTATATGAGATGTTTCCTCATGAACAAATGGAGATTATGGATTTGTCCGATTTAAATTTAAGGCAAGGAGCAAATTTAGCAGATGCTCTTGGTCTAAATGATAAGGTATTAGATATTGATAATAAATCAATTACAAATCGTCCAGATCTATGGTCTCATTGGGGCATGGCTCGTGAACTATCGGCAATTTTGAATATTCCATTAAAGGGATTAGACATATATGAAAAATCAGAAATTAAAGCTGATAAACAGATTGATATAAAGATAGATGATTATAAGTTATGTTCCCGGTATTTGGGGTGTGTTATAGAAAATTTAAAGATAGAAGAATCACCTGATTGGCTGAAAAAAGCTTTAGCCAGTGTGGGACAAAAATCTATTAATAATATAGTTGATATTACTAATTACGTGATGTTTGAAGTGGGTGAGCCTTTGCATGCTTTTGATAAGGATAAAATTGATAGTATCACGGTGCGCCTGGCCCAAAAAGGTGAAAATATTATCACGCTTGACGAAGAAGTAAGAGCGCTTGATGAAGGTGACTTAGTGGTGGCTGATTCTAAGGGCCCACAAGCCTTAGCGGGCTTAAAAGGAGGCCTCGAAAGCGGTGTAGGAGCCAAAACCAAGAGTATTATACTTGAAGCAGCTAATTTTGATGCTTTGACTATACGCAGAATGACGATGAAACATGCTTTTAGAACGGAAGGTTCAAATAGATGGGAAAAGAGCTTGCATGCCAATTTAGCTGAAGTCGGTATGAGAAGAGCTTTACAATTAATTTTGGAAGTGTGCCCTGGAGCTAAAATTTCTCCAACAATTATTGAGGACAAAAAAATAGACTCCAAGCCAAATATAATAGATGTGAATATTGATTTTATTCAGACAAAAATTGGTAAAAAAATTAGTAGAAAAGAAATTATCAATACTTTAGAAAAGTTGGGCTTTGAAGTATCAGGAGATGATTATTTGAAAGTAGAAGTACCATGGTGGAGATCAACAGGTGATATTTCAATTCCAGAAGATATAGTCGAAGAGGTGGCCAGAATTTATGGCTATGACAATTTAGAGGTGAGCCAAGAATTAGTTGATTTTGAAGCGGCTAAATATCAGCCTAAATATGATGAAGAAAATAAGGTGAAGAATTACCTGTCTTTGGGAGCCGGTATGGTAGAAGTCTTTAATTACCCTTGGGCTGAAATTAAAATTTTAGAAAAACTCAATACAGCGAATGACAAGTATGTTGAAATTGCTAATCCACCCACAGAGGATAATCGGTTTTTAAAAACTAGCCTGTTATCTGGGTTAATTAAAAACGTGGAAGACAATTTAAGATTCTCGTCTAATTTCAAATTATTTGAATTGGCTCGAGTATATATACCGGGCAACGAGAAGTTTGATGGGGATGACAAATTGCCCAAACAAACTAAAATGCTAAGTGGTGCGGTAGTCGGGGACAGGAAGAGTGATGTTTTTAATGAAATTAAGGGAATAGTAGAGGGCTTATCAAAAGAATTCGATGAAGCAAAGATAGAATTTTTAGATGAGGGTAAATCTCTTGAGATAATGTATAACAAGGAAAAAATAGGCTGGTTGGGTGAATTAAAAGATGAGTATTATGTTAAATTTGATTTTAATAAAAAGAAAGTAGCCTTTTTTGAAATAGATTTTGACAGTTTTATTAAAATAAAATTGGCGGAGAATAAAAAGATAAAATATGAAAAATTATCTCAATACCCAATTATTGAAAGGGATATAGCGATTGAGGTAGAAAATGAGGTGAAATGGATCCAAGTTGTAGAAAGTCTTGAGGGATTTGACAAATTGATTGATAATATTAAATTTTTGAGTATTTATGATTTAAAAAATGGCAAAAAAAGTTTAGCATTTAGAGTGGTATATAGATCAGATGAAAAAACTTTAACCGATAATCAGGTAATTAATATTGAGAATGGGATAATTAAAATGCTCCGCACTAAATTTAATGCGGAGCTCAGAGGATAGATCAATAAATAAATTCCAGTATTTTGAATTTTATTTTAGGTACTCACCATAGAAAGTTAGAAGGAGTAGCAATATAAATATAATGGGCAATATAACCTTCGCCCATTTTGAATAAAACTTTCTAAAATCAGCAATAAAGTCAGCAATTAATATATATACTTTCATTTTTCCCTCCACTTTTTAAATTAAAATTTTTATTTTTAAACTCCTAATTAAATATAACTTATGCCAACAAAAAAAGCAACTCCAAAAAAAACTCCAGTCAAAAAACCTAAATCAAAGGCAGCTGCCTACGGCGCTGCACAGATTACTGTGCTTGAAGGACTTGATCCGGTAAGAAAAAGACCGGGAATGTATATTGGTTCAACTGGACCACAAGGCTTGCACCATATGTTATGGGAAGTGGTGGACAACGGTATTGATGAAGCCATGGCCGGACATGCCACAGAGGTGGGTGTTACACTATTGCCTGACAACATGATTGAAGTGACAGACAACGGTCGCGGTATTCCCGTAGACAAACATAAACAAGCCGGGGTATCAGCCCTAGAAGTTGTTATGACCAAGCTGCATGCTGGTGGTAAATTTGGCCAGGGCGGATATAAGGTATCGGGTGGTTTACATGGTGTGGGTGTTTCTGTGGTAAATGCTTTATCAACATATATGAAAGCTGAGGTTTATAGAGATGGTAAGATTTGGGTACAGGAATACAGCCAGGGAAAGCCAAAGAAAAAAGTACGATCAACCGGCACTACCAGGCGAACGGGTACTAATATAACCTTCCAACCAGATGCTGGCGTGTTTGAAACATTGGAATATAGTTTGGATACTATTTTAAATCATTTTAGACAGCAAGCCTATTTGACTAAAGGCATTAAGATTAAAATATTTGATGAAAGAGAGAAGGGAAATTTTAAATCATATGAATTCTACTTTGAAGGTGGCATCAAATCTTATGTGAGCCACTTAAATCACAACAATCAACCCAAGCACGAGAATGTATTTTATATCGAGAGAAGTGTAATGCCGGCTAATGGGGCATCAGGACCAGATAAAGATACCCCAGTTAATATAGAAATTGCTTTTCAATATGTGGATGAGTATAAGGAATCAGTATATGCTTTTGCTAATAATATATTCAATCCAGAAGGTGGTATGCATATAATGGGCTTTAGAAGCGCTTTAACCAGGGTTTTAAACAATTATGCACGTAATAAGGGGTATTTAAAGGAAAAGGACGAGAATTTGTCTGGAGAGGACACACGTGAGGGTTTAACTGCTGTTATATCCGTCAAGGTAGCAGAACCTCAATTTGAGGGTCAAACCAAAGCCAAATTGGGAAATCCAGAGGTGCGTACAGTTACAGAGAGCGTATTTAGTGAAGCACTTGAAATTTATTTAGAAGAACATCCCAGAGATGCTGAAAACATACTTAGCAAATGCCTCTTGTCATCTCAAGCCAGAAGAGCTGCTCGCCAAGCCCGTGAATCCATATTGCGTAAAGGGGCCTTGGATGGCTTAACCCTACCGGGTAAACTGGCAGATTGCTCATCCAGAGATGCGGAAAAAACAGAATTATACATTGTGGAGGGAGATTCCGCGGGGGGCTCGAGCAAACAGGGACGCGACCGAAAAACGCAAGCAATATTACCTTTACGCGGTAAAATTTTGAATGTTGAGCGTGCCAGATTGGATAAGATGTTATCTAATAACGAAATTAAATCTTTAATCATAGCCATGGGCACAAATATCGGAGAACAGTTTGATATTTCTAAACTACGTTACCATAAGATTATAATAATGACAGATGCGGATGTGGATGGTTCTCACATTAGGACATTGCTATTAACTTTCTTCTATAGATACTTCCCAGAACTAGTACGCGGGGGTTACATATATATTGCCCAACCACCTTTGTATAAGGTTCAAAAAGGAAGAGAAGCACATTGGGTATTCTCTGATGAAGAGAAAGATAAGGTAGTTCAGAAAATGACAGGTAGTAAAGTTGCTGTACCCCAAGAAGAAGGCGAAGAAGAGGCAACTGGTGAAAGAGGCGTGGGCGAAAAGGTGGCTGGAGTTAATATTCAAAGATATAAAGGTTTGGGTGAAATGAACCCAGATCAGCTGTGGGAAACTACGATGGACCCAGAAACAAGAACCATGTGGCAGGTGGAGGTTGGGGAAGCAGCAGCGGCTGATGAAGTCTTTGAAATGCTGATGGGTGCGGAAGTTTTACCAAGAAAGAAGTTTATCCAAACACATGCTAAAGATGTGAAGAATTTAGACGCTTAATTTATGAATATGAAAAGAGAGAGTGCACCTGGAGCGGAGCAAGCAGAGAAGAAAAATAAATCTATTGCATACACTAAAGAGCTTTTATCAAATGCTAGCGCTATAAGATACACAACGGAATTCTTAGAAGATAACCCGGATATTAATCCTGATGAGCTTAATGGCCTGTTACTTGATTCTGATTGCGATTCTGACATGACAAAATCTATAGTCAGTGAATTAATCGAGACCCAAAAAAAAGTTAACCAGCTTACCAGTTCGCTTGATGAAAAGGACAAGCAATCACTTTTGAATTTGTTAGTTGATAGTGAAGATAATATAAAAAATGTTTTGATTGGGAACATAGAAATTTTTAAAGATTTTCCGCTTGCTACTGTCATTTTATTTGATAATAATATTGATTACGAAAGAGTAAGAAAGGGAAGTCAGGGATCCTTTGCATCAGTGACAATTCAATCTGCGGAAAATGGCAACTCTGGAGCAGAATTAACCAGTGGAAAATTTCCATTAATATTAATAGGGCCGATTAACAGCGAGGAGGATCTTCGGGCACTGCTAGATCACGAAAAAGGTCATGCTAAAAATAAAATAGTAAAAAATGCTTTGAAAGAAGTTGATAAAAAATTTAGTTGGGGTGGTGACTACCATTTTGGCGATATATTAAAATATGTAGAAAAATTAGAGCAAGACTTTGACGGCACAAATTTGAAAGAAGAATATGAAAAAGTTTTAAAATACTTATTATCTAAAACGAAAGATGAAATACTTGCTAAGCTCGATAGTGATGGTGGTGTTAGTGATTATATGAATGGTATAGCGAAGGGTAAATTATTAGGATATGACTATATTAATAAATTAGGTATTGATAAAAGTAGCCCCCTTGGAAGAGAGCTAAATACAGATTATTTAAATCAGATACAGAGTATTAATGAAAATATTACTAATGATATCAATAAAATAGCCGAGGCTTATATGACATTTAATCTCAAGAGAAGATTTGAGCTTTTTGTTCTTTGCCTTGCTCAAATTCCAATAGATGACTGGCGTGAAAAGATAGTAAATGAAACGGAATTTTTAGAGGAGGCTAATGATTTATTGGAAATAAAAAAAATTATTACTAAAAATATAAGTGAAGACCATTATAGCGACACTGTGCAAGTAATGGTGAATAAATGTCAAAATAATAGTAGCGGGTTACTTAACGAATATATTAATGACGCAAAAGCAGATTTAGCTAATATTAGCTAAATTTGCTAAATATTAAATTCTATGCTATATTAAATATACCATAGAAAGACCCACAGAGGTCTTTTTAAAATAGATTTATATGAATAAATTAGTTGAATACATCAAAGACTCTAAAACCGAGTTGAAAAAGGTAGTTTGGCCAACAAAAGAGCAAGCCATGAAGCATACAGCTTTAGTAATTGGTTTTTCTTTGGCTTTAGCTGCGTTTTTGGGAATTATTGACTTTGCTTTAAATAAGCTTTTAGAAGTTTTACTTTAAAACTATGTCAAGACAAACTTTGCACCAGGGTGAAAGAAGGTGGTATGTTTTACATACCTATTCTGGATATGAAGAAAATGTGAAGAGAAATCTGGAACAGCGTACCGAATCAATGGATATGCAGGATAAGATTTTTCAAGTGCTGGTGCCCATGGAGAATAAAATAAAGATAAAGGGCGGTAAACGCCAAATAGTTAAGGAAAAGATTTTCCCTGGCTATGTTTTGGTTGAGATGGTAGTAGATGATGCCTCATGGTATGTGGTGCGTAATACGCCAAATGTTACCGGATTTATTGGATCTGGCACCTTGCCAATTCCGATTGAGAATGAAGAGGTTAAAAAATTACAGAAAAGAATGGGTGTGGAAGAGCCGACCTATAAGATAAATGTGACAGTGGGTACAGCAGTCACTATTACTGACGGTCCATTTAAAGATATGGATGGTAAAGTAGAGGGGGTTGACGAATCTCGTGGAAAGATTAAAGTATTGGTACAGATGTTTGGCAGGGAAACGCCTGTTGAACTAGATTTTTTGCAAGTTAAAAAGATTTAACATATATGCCAAAAGAAGTAAAAGCTAAGATCAAGCTACAGATCAAAGGAGGACAAGCAAATCCTGCGCCACCAGTTGGACCGGCTTTAGGCCAACATGGAGTGGCTATTCAGGATTTTTGCACACGGTTTAACGAAGCCACTAAAGATAAGATGGGTGATTTAGTACCAGCTGAAATTACAATTTATGAGGATAGAACTTTTGATTTTATCCTAAAAACCCCGCCAGCAGCAGAACTCCTTAAAAAAGCGGCCAAAATCAAGAAAGGCTCGGGTACACCTCATGCTGAGAAAGTAGGCAAGGTAACTAAAGCCCAAGTTAAAGAAATAGCTGAAATTAAAATGCCGGATTTGAATGCGCATGATATAGATGCGGCTTGTAAAATTATTGAAGGTACTGCCAGACAAATGGGTTTGGTAGTTGAGAAGAAATAATATGTGGGAGATCCATTAGTCCTGGATCATTTGTACCACGTAAATAGATGTATTTTTATGCCAAGATCAAAAAAGTATCAAGAACTCGTTAAGCAAATAGATAAGAATAAGAAATATCCAGTAGATGAGGCTATTTCTTTAGCCAAAGAAACTTCAAAAGTTAAATTTGATGCCACTTTAGAGTTGCATGTAAGACTTGGAATTGATACCAAGAAAGGCGAACAAGCGGTACGTGGTTCTGCTATACTTCCTCACGGAAGCGGTAAAACTAAGAAAGTAGCCGTATTCAGCCAAGATGAAAAAACGGCTGAAGCAGCCGGCGCTGATTTAGTGGGTAATGAGACTTTGATTAAAGAAATTAAATCTTCTGGTAAAATTGGCTTTGACATAGCTATTGCTACACCTGATATGATGAAGAATTTATCCGGTATTGCTAAAATTTTAGGTCCAAGAGGCTTAATGCCTTCACCCAAGGCAGGTACAGTGGTAGCAGATAAAGATATGGCTAAGACTGTTGAGGAAATCAAGAAAGGTAAAGTAACCTTTAAAAATGATGATAGTGGCAATTTGCATCAAGCCATTGGTAAAATATCATGGGAAGACAGTAAATTAAAAGAGAATTTTGAAAAATTTATTGAAGCGGTAGAAAAATCAAAACCAGCTGGTCTTAAAGGAGAATTTGTTAAAGGAATTCATTTAACTAGCTCTATGGGACCGGCTATAAAAGTGGCCACGTAGATTTTATATATCATTAATCGACCCTCGAGAATTCGGGGGTTTTTTGATATATAAAATAAGTGGATAACTGATTTGCTGATCATGAATAAATATCATATAATATAGATACAATCAGTAAGATATATCTGGAGAAATTCCTCCAGATTTTATTAACTAGAAAAATTTTATGGCTGAAGAAAGAGATAAATACAAGAGACCTACTTGGAATGACTATTTTATGAAAATTGCCATGTTGGTTTCAGAAAGATCAACTTGCTTAAGACATCATGTAGGAGCTATTATTGTTAAGGATAAAAGAATATTGACTACCGGATATAATGGGGCAGCGGTGGGCATAACAGATTGCCTGACAAGAGGTTGCTTGCGTGATGAACAAAAAATTCCATCGGGAGAAAGACAGGAAATATGCCGAGCAATTCACGCTGAACAAAATGCCATTATCCAGGCCGGGCAATTGGGAGTAAATATCCAAGGAGGTGTAATGTATTGCACTCATTCGTCCTGTATTATCTGTGCCAAGATGGTGGTTAATTCAGGAATTAAAAAATTCTTTACATATATTAAATATCCAGATACTGGCGGAGTAAAAGATCTTTTTGATGAAGCTGGCGTGGAGATAATAGAATTACCTAGACCTGACACTCAAATTAATATATTAGATTAATATTATGAATAAAGATTTGATCATTGGAATTACTGGAACTCTTGGAGCCGGCAAGGGCACTATCGTTGATTATTTAAAAAATAAAGGATTTAAGCACTATTCTTCTCGAGGGCTTATTACAGAAGAGATAGAAAAAAGAGGTATACCTGTGAATAGAGATAGTATGGTGGCAGTGGGCAATAATTTACGCGAGAAAAATTCTCCTAGCTATATTATTGAGCAACTATACCTGAAGGCTAAAGATAAAGGCGGTAATTCTATCATTGAAAGTGTTAGAACTCCTGGTGAGGTTGAGAAATTAAGGGAAAAAGATAATTTTTATCTATTTGCTATAGATGCTGATCCTAAATTGCGTTATGAGAGGATTGTTCTACGGAAAAGCGAGACAGATAAGGTGAGTTTTGATGAATTTTTAGATAATGAGAAAAGAGAAATGGAGTCAGATGATCAAAATAAACAAAATTTAAGTAAATGTATTCAAATGGCAAATTTTGTTTTTGATAATTCCTTAACCTTTGATGATTTGTATAAACAAGTTGATGAAGTACTCAAAAAAATTAATTGATAAATATGAATTTCGCAGTTTCATGCAAAGCATTTATAGTAGATAACGGCAAATTGCTTATTATTAAACGTCGCTTAGACGATGTGCATAAGCCAGGAGTATGGGAAATTCCTGGAGGTCGCTTAGAGTTTGGCGAAGATCCATATAAAGGCATTAAAAGAGAGGTCCAAGAAGAAGTAGGGTTGGAAATAGAGGTACATCAACCTTTAAATGTTAAACATTATGTACGCGAAGATCAACAGACAATTACTATGCTTGTTTTTTTATGTAAGCCCATAAACAAACAAGTGAAGTTAAGTGAGGAACATGTAGCATTTGAGTGGTTTGAGGCTAAGCAAGCTAAAGAACGGCTGAATTCTTTTTTTCATGGAGAGATAGACAACTATTTGCAATTTTATCAAGAAAAAATATGAAAGAATACCTAAAAATTGTTAAAAATGTTTTAAAGTATGGTGAGAAAAAGGATGATCGTACTGGAGTGGGTGTAATTAGTCGGACTGGTGAAATTTTTCGTCATGATATGTCTTTGGGTTTCCCATTAATTACAACTAAAAAAATGCCCTATCGATTGGTAAAAACTGAACTTGAGTTTTTTATAAAAGGCATAACAGATAAAGAATGGCTTAAAGAGAGAAATAACCATATATGGGACGAATGGTGTACGCCGATGAAAGTGTCTTATGCTCATGATGAGGAGACCAAAAAGAAAATGCTGGAAGAAAGAGACTTGGGCCCTTTATACGGTTGGCAATGGAGACATTTTGGTGCAGAGTATAAGGATCATGAGACAGATTATACGGGTCAGGGTGTAGATCAGTTAAAAAGAATGGTGAATGAACTTAAAAATAATCCTAAAAGTAAACAAATATTAGTGGTAGCTTGGAATGCTGTGGATGTTGATAAAGTCATACCACCTTTTTGTCATTTTGCTTTTCAGGCTACTATTTCTAATAATAAATTAAATCTGTATTGGAATCAGCGCTCAGCAGATGTGGCCCTGGGCTTACCTTTTAACATCGCTAGTTATGCCACCTTATTACACTTACTGGCTTTAGAGGTGGGTTGCCAAGAAGGAATGTTAGTTGGACTTTTGGCAGATACTCATATTTATTCAAATCATGTCGAAGGTCTAAAAGAACAGTTAACACGTGATGTTAATAAATATGAATTACCCAAAATTGAAACTAATAATTTTAAATCAATTTTTGACTGGAATTCTGACGATACGGAATTAATTAATTATAAAAGTTACCCAACTATTAAATTTAAAATAGCTGTATGAAAACAATTTTAATGATGGCCATCACCTTAGATGGCAAAATAGCCAAATATACGGATCATCCGGCAACTTGGACAAGCAAGGCAGATAAAAAGATTTTTATTGAAGAGACCAAAAAAGCTGGGGTCATCATAATGGGTAAAACTACTTATGACACGATTGGCCGGCCCTTGCCAAAAAGATTAAATATTGTTATGGACTTAGAGCCAGATACTTTAAGGAACATTGAAGGCAGTTTAGAATTTACTAAAACTCAGCCCAAGGAGCTACTAAAAGAGTTGGAAGATAGGGGATTTGAGAATATAATTTTAGGAGGAGGCTCTACAATTAATGGCCTATTTTTAAAACAAGACTTAATCGATGAGATATGGTTGACAATTGAACCCAAGATATTTGGCGAAGGGTTGTCTCTTTTTAAGGGTGCTGATGTTGATTTAAATCTAGAATTTATTGAATATAGGCAATTGGATAAAAATGTGGGACATGTGAGGTATAAAGTAATAAAATAAAGATATGGAAGGAAAATTAATCGTAATTGAAGGCGTAGATTCGAGTGGCAAAGCCACTCAGACTAAAAAATTGATAGAAAATTTAAGAGAAGAAGGACAAGATGTAGAAACCTTTGATTTCCCCCGTCATGGTAAAAAGTTTTTTGGACTTTTGGTTGATAAATATTTAAATAATGAATTTGGTGATGCAACTAAGCTGGATGCGCATATTGCATCGCTTTTTTTTGCATGTGATAGATGGGAAGCTAAGGATATGATAAATAATTGGCTAAAAGAAGGAAAAACTGTAATTTTAGATAGATACGCAACTTCTAACATGGCCCATCAGGCAGTTAAGATGAAGGATAAAAAAGATGAATTTTTAGAGTGGCTGCATGAATTGGAATTCGAAGTATTTAAGATTCCTAAGCCAGATCAGGTATTATACTTGGATGTACCAATTAAAATTGTAACTGAATTGATGGATAAGAGAGAAGGCAAGGAGTACATCAATGGTGATAAAGATGGGCATGAGAGTGATACGGGATATTTAAAAGCCACTAGGCAAATATATTTATACTTATGCGAGAAATACGACTATTGGCAGATAATAGAGTGTACGGGGAAAGATGGGCTATTGACAAGAGAAGAGATAGCTGATAGTGTGATAGAAAATCTGAAAAAAATAAAGTAAAAATATCTGATGATCGGGTCGCGAGGATATGTCTGTCTTCATAAAAAAGAGGTTGACGGCCTCCAAATTAGGTTCGGTCCGCATAAGGGACATTTCTCCTATCTCTATGATAGTGTGTTCTTTCTCAGTCATGCTTAGTGACCCGTCACAGATATTAAATCGATCACAAATATATGAATTATTTGTGATTTTGTTTTTATAATTCGATATGTTATACTTCTATATAATGAGATACATATCCACAATTAAAAAATTAAAACAAAAAGGACATATAATTCCCAAACGGGAATTATTTTTTATTTAATACCTTGGTTTAAAACCAGGGTATTTTTTTAAAACAAAAAAACAAGGAGTAATAGATATGGAAATTGATATTGATTATGAGAGAATCACTAATTTGGTTAATAAGTGGCTTAGAACAGAAGAAGATAAGCCAGCTGTTGGCAAATATCTATTTGAGAATAATGCCATTCCCCCAATAAGCAGCGAAGAAAAATTAGCTGTAACGGAGTTTGTTGCGGATTTGATCAGTGCAAGAAGAGTGGTTTTGCAAAATAATAACAGCGATTAATGAGTGTTTTTTGACCTATTCAATCGCTGTTATTTTATTTTCCAACCCTCTTTTGCAATTTCTTTAAATATGTTAAGCTAAATCTATGAAAAAAAGTGAATATACACCTACAATTGGCCTGGAAATACACAGTCAACTTAGAACAAAATCTAAGATGTTTTGTGGTTGTCAGAATGTAAGTTGGAAGATAGGAGTTGAAGAAATCGAGCCTAATTCTTCTACGTGCGTAGTATGTACGGGTCAACCAGGAAGTTTGCCGGTAATTAATAGGGAAGCTGTAAAAATGGTAGTTAAAACAGGCTTAGCTTTAGACTGCCAGATAGCAAAAAATTCTAAATTTGATCGTAAAAACTATTTTTACCCCGACTTGCCTAAGGGCTATCAGATATCTCAATATGATATGCCAATTTGTGACGCTGGCTTTATGATAGTGGGGGATAAGAAGATCAGAATAACGCGCATACATTTAGAAGAAGATACAGCCAAAAATGTACACCCTACGGATGAGAAATATTCTTTAATTGATTTTAACCGCTCAGGTGTACCCTTAATGGAGCTAGTAACAGAACCTGATATTAAGTCAGCCGAAGAGGCTAAGGAATTTTGTCAAAATTTACAGCAAATTTTACGCAGTCTGCAGGTGTCTGACTCTAATATGGAAAAAAGCCAAATGAGATGCGAAGTAAATATTTCGTTGAGTAATACTGACAAGCTGGGAACTAAGGTGGAAATTAAAAATTTAAATTCATTCAAGGCAGTTGAGCGATCTATTGAATATGAAATTATAAGACAGAGCAAGGCGTTAGAGGAAGGGAAAGAGATAATGCACGAAACTAGGGGCTGGAACGAGAAAAAACAAGTAACTGTTGTGCAAAGGAGTAAGGAAGAGGCACATGATTATAGATATTTCGGAGAACCTGATTTGCCTAAATTGGAATTTGATAATGATTTTATTGAAAAAATTAAAAATGAATTACCTGAATTGCCTAAAGCCAAGATGGAGAGGTTCATGGAGCAATACGGATTCACTTCAGGTGACACTAAAATTATATGCTCCAACAAAGCATTGGCTGATTTTACAGAAAATGTAATGTCTGAACTACGTGCGTGGCTGGTTGATTTGGATAAGATTGATATGGAAGACGATAAGGCATGGGATGAGTATAAGAAAAAAATGGCTAAATTAACGGCTAATTGGCTGATAAATAAATTAGGTGGAGAGGATGTTACAATTGAAAGCATGAAAATAACGGCAGAGAATTTTGCAGAATTAATTATTTTAATTTATTCAAATAAAGTAAATTCCAAGGTAGCACAGGAATTACTTCAAAAAATGCTTGCTAAGGGAGGGGATCCAAGTAGTATCCTTGAAGATGAGGGTTTGCATTTGCTTGAAGATGTGTCTGATTTGGAACCGATTATTGATAAAGTATTGGCTGGCAACGCTAAGCAGGTTGAAGAATTTAAGACTGGTAAAACAACTTTACTTAAATTTTTCTTGGGTCAGGTAATGAAAGAATCGCGTGGCAAAGCCAACCCAAAGATGGCTGAAGAATTATTATTACAAAAATTATCTTAACATATTAAAGTGTAGGGATTCGTTTAGCTTTGACATTTAGTCAAAGCACACAACTCTCGTTTGCACTAACGTGAAAACTATGAAAAAAATTATCTATATCATTATTGGTGTAATTGTTATCGGTGGGATTATACTAGCTATAACTTCAGGGGGAAATGACGAGTCTCAATTCGTGACAGCTACGGCCGAAAATGGAGAAGTGGTACAAAGTGTGGATGTAACGGGTTCTGTATCATCAGCTGAGGATATTGAGTTGAATTTTAGAACAACAGGCAGAGTAAGTTCAATGAATATTATTGAGGGTGATCGCGTAATTGCTGGACAAACTTTAGCAACTCTAGAAGCTGGTGTGCAAGTCAGCCAAGTTAAAGACGCTCAAGGCGCCTTGATTGAAGCTCAAGCCAACTTTGATAAAGTATTGGCTGGATCAACCGTGGAAGATGTTCGAATTTCTGAAATTACAGTTGCGCAAAAGAAGCAAGCTTTAGAATCAGCAGGAAACGATTTAACTAATCTTAAAGCAAAAAGTAAAGTAGAACTTGAAAACTTAAAAAGTGCAGCTGTGGTTGATCTTTTAAATGAGCTCGTGGTAGGAGAGACGACTATGGAAGTAGTAAATAATACTTTAGAAAATAAAGATGCCAAAGATACTTTGGGCGTCTTAGACCAAACCTCTCTACAAAGAGCAAAAGAAAGCCAAGATGAGGCAAGCCAGTCTGTTGAAGATGCTAAATTTTTGGTGGCTTCCGTGACTGAGCAATCAAGTGATGTGGAAGTAGTGGCGGCAATTGAAATAGCCAAAAATACATTATCAGAAGTACGTAGTTGCTTGTCTTTGGTTTTTGATGTACTTGAAAATACAATAATTTCAAATACCTTGAGTCAAACTGAGCTAGATGCTCTGACATCGAATATCCAGGCCGAACAAGTTAAAATATCAACGTCTAAAACCAGTTTACAAACTTCATATTCAAGTTGGACTAATAATCAAGCATACTATACTGATTTGATTATCAAGGCCGAAGATGATGTAAAAGCGGCTGGAGACACACTGGAACTAGCAGAAGCTCAATTAAATTTCAAAAAAGCCGGGCCGCAAAGCTACGAAATTGATGCAGTAAAAGCAAAGGTGGCTAAAGCTGAGGCTAATTTAGTATTAGCTCAATCTAGGTTTTCTGATACCGTCATTCGAGCTCCTGTAACGGGAGTAGTGGCGAAGATTAATAGTAAGAAAGGAGAACAAACCTCTTTGGCAACTCCGGTAATTGAAATGATTGGAGAAGCTAAATTAGAAATTGAGGTAGATATACCTGAATCTGATATATCCAAAGTCAGAGTGGGGCAAGAAACTGAAATAACCTTAGATTCTTTTGGAGATGATCAAGTCTTTATGGGATCTGTAATTTTTGTGGATGCTGCTGAAACATTAATATCTGATGTAGTATATTATGAGGTTAAAGTACAATTCAATGAAGAAGTAGACGGCATTAAACCAGGTATGACGGCAAATGTGGTGATTAAAACTGAAATGAGAAGTGACGTATTGCGAGTACCGTTACGTGCAGTTAAACAAAAAAATGGAGATAAGGTAATTAGTATTTTAAATGAAGGTAAGGAAGAGGAAAAAATAGTTACGGTAGGCTTACGTGGTGATGAATATTATGAAATAACGAGTGGACTCGATGGAGGAGAAGAGGTAGTTACTTTTGTTAAGAATAAGAAATAAAGAAAAAAATTATGAGTTCTTTAATAAAGATTGTTGATATTAAAAAACAATTTGAAACTGATGAAGTGGTAACTAAAGTACTGTATGGTATTAGTTTTGAAATTGATAAAGGTGAATTTATGGCTATTATGGGACCCTCGGGTTCCGGGAAATCAACATTAATGCATATTTTAAGTTTTCTAGATAGGCCAACAAGCGGTAAATATCTATTTGAAGGTGAGGATATCAGCGGTTTTGATGATAATAAGTTGGCAGATTTTAGAAATAGCAAGATTGGATTTGTTTTCCAATCTTTTAATTTACTCGCACGAACAACGGTTCTTGATAACGTAATTTTACCCTTAGAGTATAACGGGGAAAAAGATAAGCATGGAGCCGCCGAGAAAGCGCTCAAGGCAGTGGGATTAGAACATAGATTGGATCATTTATCTAACCAATTATCTGGTGGTGAGAAACAGCGAGTAGCTATAGCCAGGGCCTTGGTAAATAACCCAGAGGTTATATTCGCTGATGAACCAACTGGCAATTTGGACTCAAAATCTGGTCAGCAGGTAATGGAAATTTTAAGTGATTTGAATAAAGAAGGTAAAAGCATAATACTCGTAACTCATGAACAGTATACTGCTAATACGGCCAAGAGGATTATAAAAATGAAAGACGGGCTGGTGGTATCTGACGAAAAAGTTAGGCACAGAGTAGATGTGAGGAATGGGTTGGTTAAATAATTTATAACTCGTTTGCCAATGCTTGGCGTGTAAGATTATGGTGGGCAAATAAAGTTTTAAATTCGAGATGGTTGAATTTTAGAATTGAGCTTAAGGAAATAAAAAAGCCATTCCAAAATAATAAGATATATTATGTTATTTTGAAATGACTTAATTCTTAATCGGATTGGCAACATTTTTTAGCCGATGGCTGCCGCCAATAATAGGCATGCGCCTATAAAGATGGCGACTCCGGCTAGTGTCCACATAGTCGATGAAAAGGCCTTAGCATCTTTCATTTTTTTAATCCTTTTTTTAATATTAGTTTTATTTTAGTGAGTTTCAATCAATTTAACCATATATTTTAAAATAAGTCAATGAATCTCTTATCCAGTATAAAATTAGCCTTAAATGGCCTTAGGGCCAATAAAAAACGAGCATTTTTAACAATGCTTGGTATTATTATAGGCGTAGGCTCGGTTATCGTGATTATGTCAGTCGGCGCAGGAGCCCAGAGTCTTTTAGTTAATGAAATATCGGCATTTGGCTCTAACCTCTTTGGGATAATGCCTGGGGCCTCTTCAGAAGATGGTCCACCGGCATCAGTCATGGGTATTACGCTAACCACCTTGAAATTAGACGAGGCAGATGATATTAGAAAAATTTCCGGGGTTGTCTCGGTGACTGCATTTGTACGTGCAGTAGATACTGCCTCCTATGGCAGTCAAAAAAGTGATACAACTTATGTGGGCACAACACCAGAAATGCTTGAAGTGGAAAGTACGAGTGTAGAATATGGTAGATTTTTTGGCCAAGAAGAGGTGGATGGTTTAGCACGAGTGGTAGTACTTGGACATTCTATAAAAGAAGACCTATTTGGAGACGCTGATCCCTTAGGAGAGATGATTAAAATAAAGAAAAAGAATTTAAAGGTGATTGGAGTGATGGAGAAAAGGGGAACAGTAGCTTTTGAAAATAAAGATACTCAAGTATATATGCCTATTAAAACTGTCCAAAAAATATTTTTGGGCATTAACCATGTGTCATTGATGAGGGGTAAATTTAGTGATGGTATAGATATGGATCTATTACTTGAGGAAGTAAGGCAAGTTGTTCGCGAAAATCATGATATTGAGGATGCATTGCATGATGATTTCACGGTTAGATCCTTGGATCAGGCATTGGATGTACTAACTACCGTGACTGATGGTTTGCGTATGTTTTTAGCTGGTATTGCAGCTATTTCTCTTTTAGTTGGTGGGGTAGGAATTATGAATATAATGCTAGTTAATATAACAGAAAGAACTAAAGAGATTGGCTTACGTAAATCAGTTGGGGCAACACGAGGAAATATATTAAAACAATTTTTAGTTGAATCAGCTACTATCACTGTTTTTGGAGGACTGGTTGGGATTATAGGGGGGATTATATTATCCTGGTTGATTGCTTTTGGGGCACAGCAAATGAACTATGCTTGGGATTTTGTGGTAACCATATCCTCAATACTTCTAGGCTTGGGCGTATCAGCTGCTGTGGGTATTGTTTTTGGCTCATATCCAGCTTTTAAGGCAGCGAAGATGGAGCCAGTTGAGGCATTAAGATCAGAATAATTCTTATGACTTTTTTTAGAAACATCAAAATATCATTCAAAATATTTAAAACACATCGTACGCGTACGATGTTGTCAGTTCTTGGTATTATAATTGGAATTACCTCGGTAATCACGATTATTAACGCGGGTGAAGGATTTAGAAGTTTTATTGTAGGACAAGTAGAAGTCTTTGGTACAGACTATATTGAGGTAGAGGTTAAAGTACCCTCAACTAAACAAACTTCAACAGAAAACGCAGGTGGTTTAGCACAAGGTGTATCAATAACTACATTAAAGCATGACGAGGCATTGGATATTCAAAAACATCCAAATATATCAGATGTTTATTCTGGAGTAATGGGACAAGAAATTGTCTCTTATGAAGATAACAATGAGGTGGGTCTGCTGTGGGGAGTGTCTGGTGGTTTTTTTGAGATAGATGGCACTGATATCATGGAAGGGCGTGAATTTAGCGAGGAGGAAAGCCAATCTTTGTCACAGGTGGTGGTTTTGGGGTACAAGATGAAACAAGACTTATTTGGAGATGATGACGCTTTGGGAAGAAAAATCAAGATTGGTAAAAATAAATTCAAGGTAATTGGAATTAGGGAAGAGATAGGTGGTGGCACTTTTTTTGATATGGACAGTATGATTATTCTACCCTTAAAGACTTTACAAAAAAAAGTAATGGGTATTGATTATGTTTCTTTTATAGTAGCCTCAGTTATAGATACAGATAAAGCTGACCAAACAGCGGCTGATATTACTTTAATAGTTAGAGAAGCGCATGATATTACAGATCCTGATAAAGATGATTTTGCAGTAGTTACTTCAGACGAAGCCATGGATATGTTAGATACTATCTTGAATGGTATCACATTATTCCTGGTGGCTATTGCAGGCATATCACTCATAGTGGGTGGAGTGGGGATTATGAATATTATGTATGTCTCAGTTTTAGAAAGAACCTATGAAATAGGATTAAGAAAATCAGTTGGAGCTAAGAGTAGCGATATATTGTGGCAATTTCTAGGCGAAGCTGTACTTATAACATTTGCGGGGGGAGCAATTGGTGTATTACTGGGTATATTGTTTTCTTTTATAGCCTCAGTTGGAGCTAAATCTCAAGGATTTGAATTAGACTTTGTAATATCTTATACGGGGATTATAACAGCATTTGTATTTATGGTTGTAGTTGGACTTTTATTCGGTATATATCCAGCTAAAAAAGCGGCTGGCTTAGACCCAATAGAGGCCTTGAGATATGAATAAAAATTTTAAAGGACACTTAAAAACCCGCCAATGGCGGGTCTTGATTATAGCAAAACGTATTTTATAAATATTTTATTAATTTATCTAGAGAAATATCGTTATCTTTTAAAATGCCATTTAAAGTGCCCTTTGGAATATCTTTGTTGTGGATAGGAACTATGGCTCTCCTACTGTCCTGGTGTTTCATTATTAAATGAGAACCCTTTTGTCTATCTTCTGTAAAACCAAGCTGTTTCAAAACTTGAATTAAATCCCTTGGCTTAACAACTGGCAATTTAGGCATACGCTTTTTCCTGATTGACTTTAGTTCTTGAAAGGGGCACTGTGGCTACATATTCCAGACCGTTTTCTCTTGGAATAGGCAAGCCGTCTTCAGCCAAACTTTCTATATAAACTTCAATAGCTTCTTGAAGGTTTTTTTTTGTTTCTTCAATCGTGTCTCCACATGTGTGGCAACCCTTAAGAAGAGGTACCCAGCCGTGAAAGGTATTGTTTTCGTCAGGTTCGATAATTGTCCTAAAGGTATAGTATTGCATAATGCTAATCTATTAATGATAATTACAGTATAAGAGATAGAATTGGTTTTGTCAAAGTTCAAATCTAAATACCCAAACCTTATCATTAGCATTCTCTACATAATTTATAATTTCTCTAGCTTCTTCAATCCTTTTTTTGGAATCCAGCCAATAATCATTTATAACAAAATATATGGTATTAACACCTGTTAAATCTCTAGCCTTTTGTATATATTCTTTTTTGGGTTGGTCATAAACCATTTTTAAATAAATATCATATAAGGGCGAAGATGTGGGGATTGGGTAATAGAATAAGTTATTGTAATATTTTTTAAAACCAAATTCCTGCAAAGCAGCAGCTGAGGTTGATTGATTGGCTAATACTATATATCCCTCATCTTTTGCATCTTCCTCAATGTATCTAACTGCTTGTATATCATACTCTGAAACTGAATAACCTCGATTCTTTTCAAAAGCGTCTACATGGGGGTAGGAAATATAGAGGGTCATGACTGATATCAAAACAGTTAGAAGTATTAATATTGTTTTACCCTTTTTAAATTCATATATCCTCCCTCCAATAAAATATATGCCAGATAATATGATAGGTAAAATAAAGAGGAATATAATATATACTAAACGTTTGGCAAACTCGGCTTGCTCGTAATGGATAACTGAAGTGAATTTAATGGCTGAAAGTAGAATGAGATTAATTAAAAGAATAAAAGAAATGGTTAATGAAGTGCAAAGCACTTCTTTTTTGTTTTTTTTATATAAATAATATATACCAGCTATGAGTATAAGTATGAGTAAAATTAGAAGATTAAATTTATATAAATAGATTAAATGATAGATAGAATAAAAAGGAAAATAGTTAGGAACAGGAAATATATTAAAAATATTTGTAATGTTGGATAGATTAAATTGAATATTAAAGTTTGGGGATATGAAAGATATTAAATAGAAGAAGATGGGCAGGCAGATTGAACTTAAAATTAAATATATTATTTTTAATATTTTAAAATTGTAATACCTCAGAGTTAAATAGCCTAGATAGATAAAAGCCGGGATACCTGAAAGGGGGTGAATAAATAGAGTTGCTAAAGCTATTAACCAGAAATAGTAAGGTATTTTTTTATTTAAATAAGGAATTGAAAGAAATATGAGGGTAAGGAGGAAAAGATTGGCTAGAGATTGAGGCACAGTATAGAAAAAAAGAAATATTACAAAAATTAATACATAATTAATTAAAAGCAATATTCTTTTTTTATCTTTAAATAAATTAATTAAAGAATAATATATGATAGCAGGTAAAGTTAAAGCCGCCAATAGGGGAGTCAGTAATTTATCAATTAGCGATATTTTGGCAAACAAGATATTTTCCCAAAATACGACTAAAGTATATTGGCCGATATAGTAGAGGGGTTTGGGCAAAATATATCCTAAATTAGATAAAGCGTTTTCAGCGGCTCGGTGGACAAAAGGATCAAAACCATAACCTATCTTATATACTACTAAAGCAATAGAAAAGATTAGAAAGGAATGTAATGATAGAACGGTTAGTCTATAAGTAGGAGAAAAAGAAAAAGGTATATTATTCTGTTTATCTTTATTCAATAATATTATGAGTAAAATAATATTTAGAAAAATAAATATTAGAAAGAAGTTTTTGGGCAAAACGTCCCAGGGAGAAAGGATGCTTTCTTTCGTTGCATATTTAAAAAGATAAGAAAAAGAAATTAGATAGAGAATAATATATACAGCAAAGAGAAAACTTTGTTTAAAAATATTTTTAAGACTAAAAACAAAAGTTTTAAAAATTAATATAGACTTGAATATATGTTTTAAAATTGATTTTCTTTTTTCTTGCGCAGTGTAATCAAAATAGATAATTAATAGAGAAACTATCAAAAAAACCAAAGCAATGGATAGATCATTGAAATTTATTAAATAAAAGAAAATAAGGGAAAGGATAATTATAATAATCTGTAAAAGTACTAAACCAAGGGCAGATTGAAGGCAGGCTGGTTTTTGAGGTAAAAGACGTTTTCCCAGGCTAAAGCTACTATAAACTAGCCAAAATATACCTAAAATTAGGCCCAAAACAGCGTTTTGAGACGTAAAAAAGTTAATTAGCGTGAATATTACTACTAATATGAAATATGGACTAAAATTGCCTTTTTTTGATAGGTCTATTGGCATAATCTTAATTATAGTTTAACATAAATGTATAAGGATCTAAATATGCGTGGAATTATATTATCTGGCGGTTCAGGTACACGCCTGGCACCATGTACAAAAGTAACTAGTAAACAACTCCTACCGGTTTATAACAAACCGATGATTTATTATCCCCTAAATACTTTAATCAAAGCGGGTATTAAAGAAATTCTAATTATAGTAGCACCTGAGCGAGCAGGGGACTATTTAAACCTACTGGGCAGTGGTAAAGACTTTGGAGTTAAATTAACTTATGAAGTACAGGACAAACCAGGGGGTTTGCCTGAGGCTTTTATGATTGGTGAAAACTTTATTGATAGTGAAGATGTGACGATGGTCCTTGGCGATAATATTTTTGAAGATGATTTTTCAAAAGATATCCAAAACTTCAAAAAGGGCGCCAAGGTTTTTGCAAAAAAAGTACCTGATCCAGAAAGATTAGGCGTGGTAAAGTTTGATGAAAATATGAAAGCAATTGAAATTGTAGAGAAACCCAAGGAGTGGATATCTGATTATGCAATTGTGGGCTTATACATATATGACAGTCGAGTGGTGAATATTGCTAAAAATTTAAAGCCAAGTGAAAGAGGCGAATTAGAAATTGCTGATCTGCATAGGTGGTATTTAGATAAAGACGAATTGGAAGTAGCTATGGTTAAGGGCGAATGGGCAGATGCTGGCACATTTGATAGCCTTTTAGAAGCTCAAATTTTAGCCAAGGAAAAACTACAGCAAACACTAATTATTTAATTATTGAATTTCAAGTTCGTAGAGACCTTGCTGATTACCAATGGTAGCGATAAAATATATTTTATCGCCTTTTTTATTTACTAAAACATCTTGAATATGATCTAAGGTTAAAATGTCAGTAACTTGACGATTGGAAACCAAATTTTCTGTAATTTTTAAAGTTTGATTGTCTAAGATATAGAAAAGATGAGTGTCTACTGAATACCATTGACTTTGAGATATCTCTTGTCCAGTACGGGTAAAAAGAGTATATTCCTGTGTCTCCCCGTTGTATGTCCAGAGTTCAAGGGAATTACCAAAAAGCAATTCCTTATTATTAGAACTCCAGAAGGAATAATCAACATTTTTAATTACTTCTTGACTACCATCTGAGAGACTAATTAATATAATTTCTTTTTTTAGCTTATTACTAATAACAACAAAGTTATGGGTGATTTCCAATAGTTCAAGATTTTTAGAAGAATCCAGGGTGGCAAGTGTTTCCTTGCTATCATTTTCAGCTAGATTAACTTTTTTTAACAAAGTCTTGTTTAATGATTCATTGGCTAAATAATATATACGACCGTCCTTAACGTAATAATCAATTAGGGAGGTAGGGGAGAGATTCAATTCTTGCCTGCCTTTTGAGATAAGGTCAAAACCGTAAAGTTTATCTGAGAGTAAATAATATACAAAATTAGGATTAGCAGGATTAACTTTTAGGTTAGTGGCTGTATAAACTTGCGACTCCTTAACGAAATCCAATGTATTACCTGGATTATGTATATCAACTAAAACAACGTTATTTTTAAAATAAATAATTAATTTCTCTTGGCCTGAGCTGAATTCAATTTTTTCTATTTGACTGCGTGTTGAATATACGTCATTTGGTCGAATATTATCTGTATTGACTACAATGACTTGATTGTTGAGCCCATCTTTTTTAATTAAAACAATTTTATCCCTATCCGGACTGATGCTGGCAGACATAAATTGGCCCTCAGCTAAAATTTTAGGAATAGGATTTTGGATGAATAATCTAATGTATTGAAGGGAAGTTGACTGACCCTCAAAGACATCAATCTTTTTCTGCCAAGTTGTGTAGTTATCTTTGGTAATTTCAAGGGTATATTGATTGGGCAAGAGGTCTTTAATGTGGACTGGGGAATTTTGATCAATAACTTGTCCATTTAGAACAATATCAACATTTTTGGGCTGAGTTTCGAGGAAGATAAGGCCTGTTTTTTGCCAGGTATTTTTTTTGAAATTATACCGATAACCCGAGGCATAGAGGATGATAATAGGAGCCAAAGTAAAAAAGACAATGAAAAAAATGATATAGAGGAAACGACGATGAGTAAGTGCCATAATAAAATTTATAAATTATAATTTCTAAATAAATCCAAAATTAAAATTTACAAATTATATACTTGACAATTTAGTATATAGTGAGTAAAGTTAATTTGAATTTAAAATAAAATCTTAAATAATAGTTGGCTAATATTCATTAAGCAAGGAGTGAGCAATGTTTGAAATATCGGGCAACCTTGTGATCATTGTCATAAGTGCCTCTGCGGGTTTGTTTATTACACCCGTCAGAGAGGGTGTAATATGGCTGATCAAGCTCCCCTTTAAGGGGGGCAAAAAAATCCTCTTAATTGGGAAGAAAAAGGGTAAATAGAGGGTTATCGACGAAATTTAACGGGGAATTCACTGAATTTAATTTATGTGTAAATTTCCCGTTTTATATTACCCAAAAAATATGGCAAGTTGAAAGAATAATATAATTTTGCTATTCTATATAGTAGATTATCACAACTTTTTACTAATTTCAACTAATTAATATGTCTAAATATATTATTAATGGTGGCAAGAAGCTTTCTGGCGAAATTACGGTCAATAGCTCAAAAAATGCAACGGTAGCTATACTGATTGGATCTCTCCTAAATAGGGGAATAACTATACTTAAAAATGTACCTCAAATTGAAGAAGTTAATAGAATTATTGAAATACTTGAAAGTATCGGCTTTAACATTTTACGTGATGGGCGAAAATTGACTTTACAACCCCCAGGGAAAATTGAAATTGGAAAAATTGATATAGAAGCAGCTAAAAAGACAAGGAGTATTATTTTAGCTATTGGCGCATTATGCGGACAGCTCCAAAATTTTAAAATTCCACAAGCCGGAGGCTGCAAACTGGGCTCAAGAACAGTTAAACCCCATCTTTTTGCATTAGAAAAATTTGGAGTAGAAATTAAAACGAAAAAAGATGAATATGACGTGTCTTGCAAAAAATTAAAGGCCAGCGAAGTAGTCTTATATGAAACAGGGGATACGGTCACAGAAAATGCATTACTGGCAGCTGCGCAAGTCCCCGGCAAGTCTGTTATAAAGATGGCAAGTGCCAACTATATGGTACAAGACCTGTGCTATTTTTTAGAAGAGTTGGGAGTTAAAATTAAATGGACAGGTGCAGCTACGCTTGAGGTAGAAGGAGTTAAAGAAATTAATCAGGATGTAATTTATGAAATTTCAGAAGACCCAATTGATGCCATGCTGTTTATATCAACTGCCTTAACTACTAATTCAGATATTACTATTAAAAGATGTCCAATTGATTTTTTAGAATTAGAACTTTTAAAATTAGAGAAGATGGGATTAAAGTATGAGATAGGGGAGAAGTATAAATCAAAGAATGAAAAAACTAACTTGGTTGATCTAGAAATTAAAGGATCAAAACTAGTAGCCTTGGAAGATAAAATCCATGCGATGCCTTTCCCTGGTATCAATCAAGATAATTTACCATTCTTTGTACCGATTGCCACACAAGCCAAGGGTGAAACCCTAATACATGATTGGACTTATGAGAATAGGGCTATATATTATTCGGAAATTAATAGATTAGGAGCTAAAATAACATTAATGGATCCGCATCGAGTAGAAATAGAGGGACCCACTGAACTTAAGGGGACTGAAATGGTGTGCCCACCGGCACTCCGACCGGCAGCTATAATTCTCGTAGCAATGCTTGGAGCTGAAGGTAAATCTATTCTGCGCAATGTGTATCCAATACATAGAGGGTATGAAAAGCTTGAAGAAAGACTTCAATCCGTGGGAGCTGAGATTAGATTGGAAGAATAATATGCTAATTAAAAAATCACAAGCCCAAGAAAAACAAAACGACAAACATTGTACTATTTGGGAGTATAACTTCCCTAATGAGAATTTGGGCTTTGCCACAGCTAAGATAGATGTCCGGCATCCCACTGAAGGGAAGATTTTAAATGAAAAATGTGATGAAATATATTATGTAATTTCTGGAAAAGGAATTGTATATATTAATGATAAGGAATTTAAGATAGAAAAAGGTGATGCATGTTATATAGAGAAGGGGAGAGAATTCTATGTTGAAGGCGAAGACCTCTTTATTGCTTTACCAACTAATCCAGCTTGGTATTTAGAGCAGTATAGAGAAGTTAAATAATTTTATATTATTTAGTATTATTAAAATATTTGATATAATAAATATACAGAGATGTGTATAGCAGGGAAGAGAGGTAAATAGATTTTTATTAATTAGTATTTAACGTCGCATAATTGAACTTAAGAGGTTTATAAGCTGATATGATATAATGAATATGATGAAAGACTCCCCTAAGCCCATAAAAAACCATATTGTTGATTTCCTTGAATATTTGGAAATAGAAAAAGGTTTATCAAATAAAACTCAAGAAAATTATTCTATGTTTTTAAATAAGTTTCTTGAGTTTTTGCACTCACGACATGGGGATGACCTGCTGCCCTCTGAGCTGACCACTGACCATATTTGGGCCTACAAGGTTTTTTTAGCACGCTCCAGGTCATCTAGTACCGGGCAGGTCCTAAAAAAGACAACACAGAATTATTACTTGATAGCCCTAAGGGCTCTACTTAACTATTTTACTGATAGGGATATCCCCTGCTTGCCGGCTAAGAAAATTAATCTGCCAAAAGGTTCTAATGATCAAAAAAAAATAAAATTTTTAAATTTAGAACAAATTGATAAATTGTTAGACGCACCTGATATGATGACTCTTCAGGGCTTGCGGGACAGAGCTATCATGGAAGTCTTATTTTCAACTGGCTTGCGAGTGGCAGAGCTAGCGTCGCTTAATTTAGAGCAAATAAATATAAAAAACAAGGATATGGAATTGTCTATAATAGGTAAAGGCAACAAAGCACGAGTTATTTATATTTCCGAACGCGCTATGATTTGGCTCAAAAAATACATAGAAGGAAGAAACGACAGCTACTCTCCCCTATTTATTAATTATAGTAAAAATGTTAATAAGGAATTGAATAAAGAGTCTGCTAGATTAAATATTAGATCAATTCAAAGAATTATTAAAAAATATGTAAAGTTGGCTGGATTACCCTTATATACATCACCGCATACCCTGCGGCACTCCTATGCCACGGATCTTTTATCGCAAGGAGCTGATTTGCGAGCCATACAGGATATGCTGGGACATTCAAGCATTATGGCTACACAAATTTATACTCACGTAACTAATAAGAGATTAAGGGATATCCATAGAAAGTATCATTCGGGTAACAAATTAAAAGAATAAATATATAATATGAGTGATATAATACCGCTATCAAGATATATACAGAAGTTTGAGGGGTGTATTCATCCCCTAACCTCGTTTGTGTATAAAAAATTAGGCTTAACGCCTAATTATCTTACATTAATTGGTTTGCTTGTTGGATTAACCAGTGCTTTTTATCTGATTCAATCAAAATTTATTATATCCTTTATCCTATTTGCTTTATCGACTTTATTCGACATTTTAGACGGAATTGTGGCGCGACAATTTAATTTAAAAAATTCCATAGGCAGTACAATTGACGATACGGCAGATCATTTGACGGTGGTAGCTTTTATATTAGCCTTGTACTATACATCCATGGTCTCTGCATCTTTGGCCATATTAACCATATTAATAATATCCTTTAATGTAATTATAAAGAATTTTGGTAAATTTGATTTGGGCTTTCGCAGACTGGTTGTACTGGGATATTTTATAGGGTTTCCTTTATCGTTGATAATAGTTATAGTGGGCAATACAGTGAGTTCTTTAGTTAATATATATAAACTTAATAAAAGTCGTTAGGGGCACTTATTTTTTCAGTTGCTTTTCGTATTGATCCAAGGCTAAATGTAAATCAACATTCTCAGGGTCCATTCTTATTCCCTGTTTAATTTCACTAATAATTTTTTTAATTTGTTCTTGCGCAACCTCGCCTGTTTTTGGCGTTGGCGCAATATCTAGCGTTGCTTGCCCTGTCTCATCCCCCGTTTGTGTTTTATTGAGCTGATTTTGCCAATGCAAGAAAGCCAACTGCAAACTTTCTTTTTGGCTATCATTATTATCTAAGTTGGCAATTTGAATTTTAATTTCTTGAATAGTTTTTTTAATTATTTCGGAATCATCTGAGGTTATAATTTCCTCCTTTTTTTGTTTCGGTGCTATGTTTGTGCCTACTTGTGATTGCTCTGATTTTTCTTCTTCTACTTTTTTGAAATCTAGCCACGAATCATCAATTTCTCCAAATTCTTCCTCAAAAGCCTCTCTTATTTTTTGTGCGCTTTCTTTATAATTTGAATACTTTTCTTCGTCAGGTGCTATTTCCATTATTTTTAACATTTTTTCTATACATTTTTTTGTTATAGCCCTTAATCGTTGAGACCATATCTCAGCGTTTTTTTCATTTTCCCAGAAATCCATGTCATGGCTTAGTGATTCTTTCGTATCATAAGGGGGGAGCTTAAATACACCCATTAGTCCTGGTAGTGCTGAGGCTAGCTTAGGGGAAGTTATGTTAGATGATTTTTGGATTAGTGGTTTAACTATTTCTATAAACTTACTGACTGATTTATCGCCAATCGGAAGTTCATTTAAAAATATGTTGTCATACTCGGTGATATCCAAATTATCCAAAAGGTGTCGTAGTCGACCAGTGGCTCCACTCTCTATATCTTCATAGTTGATTGAACCCTCAATGTCTATATTTAATTGTTGTTCATCTCCTTGGTTAATATCAGAATTTTTATCATAAAGTTGATTTAATGCATTTTGTAGGTTTTCATCCTTCTGATATTGCTTATAATCATCATTTCCAAATATCACTCCAAGTACCAATTTTTTAAACCCAATAGGTAATCTTTTAATTTCATTTAAATTTCGTTCAGGATCAATATCACTGGCTTTTTTTACATTGCCAATATTTTCCATAGCTAGTATCTTTTCAACTATCTCTCTTCTGCTATGCTCCAGTGAAGAAGTTCTATCCTCATCTTCTTTATTATGTAGAAACTCGTATAAATTTTGATCAATTATACGAATATCGCCTTTTTTATCAATGCGCACATCATCTATTTTCATATCTTTGATGGCAACTTTACCCCTATGCGCTATAGTCATAGCGTGTCCTAGTTGTTTAGCAATACCTTTCTTTTGGTTATTATCTAATCCTTTTTTAATGCTATCTCCAAGGGTTTCTTCTGGAGCTTCTTCCATAATGATTATATTATTATATTCTGTTGGCCTTTCATATATTTTATCTCTTAGTATTGGAGGTGCGTAAAAACACTTGTTAAAATAGTGTGTGTCAGTTGCCTCTTCTCCGCGTTCAAGTGCCCTGTTTATAATAACTTCATTTTCAAATTTTTCCATCATCTCAGGAGACAAATCATCATTCATAATTTTAACCACGCTGGGGACTGTATCTTCTGGGTTTTTTGACTGCCACCGTCCTCTTTGCTCTTCCAGCGCAGTTCCTTGGGGTAAACCCCCTTCTATCCTAAAAACTTGGCCCGTGGCACCAGGAATTCCTAGCGGTGTTATTTTTTTATCATAAAGCTCAAGCAGGGCATTTTCTACCCTTTTTTTAAGCGGTTCTTGCGGTGGATGCTCTTTTCTTTCAGTCATAAATACCTTATTTATGTACCTTGATTTAATCTATTATACTCTCCCATAATATCATCTGGGCCACTTGTCATTTTGCCCATTACTATAACACAGCCCTTGCCTTTTAAGTATTTTTCTGTATCTCTGACTATGCTGGATGCTTTTTTCGTTTTTGTCTCTTTGTCTTCTGATGACATCCTCAATTTTGGAGCTCCTTGATCCGTGGTTGCATTGAATAAGAGATTCAATGTTGCCTGCGCATCATAATACCCTGTCAAAATATCGCCGATAGGCTTACCCGCTAGCAAGTCTATTTCTGCGCCTGGCACAGATGATTCACTTGTGTATGTCATAAATTTATGGATAGTTAATTACAATATATAATGTACCCATCCTCTAGACAACTGTATTTGGTGAATTATGATACAATAAAGTCATATGAAAAGACTCACCCCCAAGCAAAAAGCACATATTGCTTTAGCCGCCTTGAA
>Ga0208904_1000295_pt1 | contig 43264 bp, 46 predicted proteins | sample AntAceMetag02UKB_FD_184774 | JGI IMG/M metagenome (GOLD analysis project Ga0208904, IMG submission 184774) | Saline lake microbial communities from Ace Lake, Antarctica - Antarctic Ace Lake Metagenome 02UKB (SPAdes) (version 2) | ecosystem: Environmental > Aquatic > Non-marine Saline and...
CACCAGTTACCAGTTACCAGTCACCAGTTACCAGTTACCAGTCACCAGTTACCAGTTACCAGTCACCAGTTACCAGTTACCAGTCACCAGTTACCAGTTACCAGTTACCAGTCACCAGTTACCAGTTACCAGTTACCAGTCACTATTTATATTCGCAGATTAGTTCTAAAATCGAATCGGTAATTCGTTCGGTTTCTTTTGAGCTTAATAAATGACCGTTAACAAGAAATGAGAATACGATATTTTCACCCGAAGCTGTTGTCGTATACCCGCTCAAGCCACGAACATTTGAAATGGTACCTGTCTTAGCGTGAACCTTCTTCTCGGCAGCAGTGCCCAGCATACGACGTTTAAGAGTACCATCTACACCTGAGATCGGCAATGCTTCGACCCAAATATCTTTTAAATCGGATCGATACATTCCTTCCAATATTTTGACTAAAATTTGAGGTGAAATATAATCATATCGGGTTAAACCTGAACCATCAATATAAGCCCAACTTCCGGGCTCAATGCCAAATTCGGTATAGACAGAATCCATAATCTCACGACCCGCCTCAATGGATCCTAAACCTGTTTCATGCCAGGAAAGCACTCGCGGCATGGTTTCGGCATACATATTCTGACTACGTTTCAATAAACGGGTTGCTACTTCCGAAAGCGGTACTGAATAATATGTTGCAAGTTCATGATAATTTTCATCTAAAGGCGCATTGATCCAGTTTTCGATCTCATCGCAATCTATCGGGTCACCATTCACTACGATGCCATTTTCCTCAAGTGTTTCCTTTAGCACGTGTACATAGAATTTTGTCGGATTATCAATGGTCGGTGTACGTTCGAGCGTATCGCTTCCGGCTACCAATTGCCCACTAAGAATAATATTATTCGAATAAAAATCACGGTTCAGATTTATTCTATTATAGCCACTGTCAACGATATCGAAATCGGCGATAAGATTAAAATAAGTGGACTCAACATTTGGGATGAGTATAACCTTTCCGCTTTTCGTCGCCGGCGGTACGATCTTTACATCGACATAATTTTCATTGAATTGCAAGGCTCCGAATTGTGCAGCGTACCATACTTGCTGATAATTCCATGCCCAGCCTTCTCCGATGTGCACATCATCAAAGGCATTGTCATCGCCAATGATATTTCCCGTTATACGGTAAATCCCTTGAGCTTTTAGCGTATCCGCCCAAGCTTTGAACACCGCTTTGGAATCTTCCATATAGCGTTCGTACATAGTTGGATCGCCATTGCTCCATACGACTAGATCACCATAAAGCACGGTCCCGCGAACTTTTCCTTTGGTTAAAACGTGGGTTTCGAATTTAAAATCAGGACCCAGCACTTTAAGTGCCGCAGCGGTGGAAGGGATCTTGTTATTGGATGCCGGCATAAAAAGTCTATCTTCATTTTGTGCGTACCAGATATCATCGCTATCCAAGGATTTGATCATCACACCCCAGTGCGCATGTGCAAACGCTTCGTCTTTAACCAATACATCCACTTTAGCCATCATGGCATTAAAATTCGCTGATCCTTTTTTCTGGATCGTTTGTGTTGTACTTCCACATGAAATAAGTAAAAGCACAATAGATAGTAAAATTCCTAATCGTTTCATTCCGGCTCCTATTCGTATTCTTTCATGACGGCACAAATGAAAACTAGATCTTTTGTGTCTGACATATTTTTGTATTGATGTTTCTCATGCGGAAGGATCAAGGAAAAATCGCCTTCCTTCACCGGATGCAATTCTCCTTTTTCATCCTGAATGGCCCCTTCACCGGAGATAATATAATTCATATGTTCCGATTCGTGAATATGATAGAGCGTATGACCACCCGGCTCAAGAGTAAAAACCCGGAAGGATATATTAGGACTTCCATCCTCTTTCCCAATGGGTACCTGACGAAAAGCGTTCTTAATGCCATCCATCATTACAGGGGTCTTTTTTACATTTTTTAATGATTTAATGATCATTATTATTTCCTTATGTTAGAGAGAAAAAGACAGTCCAAAGCTAAACATTTCTTTAAACTGAACACTTGTACTTACATTATGATCATAAATCACTTGTGTGGAGATATTTGCTGACAAGAATTCGTTGATCTTCATTGAAAGCATAAGATCCCAATTCACGTCAATGAACAGAGGATTATCCAAATAACTGGCGAATAATTCCAGCTTTGTTTGTAATAAAACATTTTTAAGTACTTCCTTTTTTAAGGACATTTTGACAAAGCCACCGAATTCAGCCCTAAAACTCTTACTTGAGTCAACTCCAAATGCACCCTGATCAGATAGAATTTGATTACCTACAACCGTCATTTTACCTGTTATTGGAGAAAGCATTAATTTAAAATTATCACTGGGTTTATAGGTCATACCAACAGATACCAGCATATACGCAGGTGCCATAAAATTCGATATTAAAATCGAATCGCTATATCCCGATGTCATTTGTGTTTTAAAACTGAACATACCGGAATAATTCCAATTTTTACCTGCCGCAAAGGCAAGAGCAGATGAAAGATCGATCTTATCGTCTGTCTTTTGAGAAACACCATCACTTATTTGAAGACCATACCCAAGATCCAGATTATTATCCCAAGATAATTTTTCATTCTTATAATTAGCAGAATACGTTAGGAAGGCATTTAGCGACAATGCATTGACACCTCCGACCGTCCAATTACTGAATGATGCTTGTGAGAATTGTAAAGCCCCCTGTCCCCCATTTTTCCATTTTGTAGCTACATCATCTTCTGAAAAAGCAAAAATAGCAAACATTGAAACGAATGAGATCATTAGTAACTTTTTCATTCTATTCCTTTCATGTTATGATAAAAAAATTCCTGCGATACAAGTCCGCAGGAATTAATTTAATATATCTAAACTGATTCTCCGAAAGAATTATTCTTCGACCAGTTCTTCCATTTGTGTAATGATATCATCAAATAATTGAAGTGTGCTTGCGATCGGTTCCGGTGTAGACATATCAACACCTGCTTTTTTCAATAATTCAATGGGATAATCATTGGATCCGCTTCCCAAGAATGTCATGTATTTTTCAAGGGCACCTTCTTTTCCATCGATGACTTTTTTGCTTAGATCTGTTGACGCACAGATACTGGTAGCATATTTATAGACATAGAATTGACGGTAGAAATGCGGGATACGGCTCCAAGTCAGTTCGTATTCATCATCAATGGTCAAGACATCATCATAATATGATTTCAAGATATTCATATAGGTATCGCTTAAAGATTCGACCGTCAGCGGAACACCTTGTTCAGCCAGACTGTGCGCTTCGCGTTCAAATTCAGCAAAAAGAACTTGAGTATACAATGTTCCCTGAAGATTATCTGCCCATTGATCAAGCAAGGAAAGTTTTTCGTTCTTATCTTCCATTGTTTGGAGCATATAGTTCATCAAAAGGTTTTCATTGAATGTTGAAGCAACTTCGGCAACAAACAAAGAATAATTGGCCGTTGGATACGGTTGATTTTTGTTTGTGTAAAAGCTATGTAAAGAATGTCCCAGTTCGTGAATAAGTGTGAAAACGTTGTTACGTGTTCCATTGAAATTCATTAGCATATAGGGGTGAACATCATATGCTCCCCATGAATAGGCACCTGAGCGTTTATTTCTTGTTTCATAAACATCTACCCAACGTGAAGTCAAAGCCATTTTTGCATTTGCCTGATATTCGGGTCCCATCACTTCAAGAGCTTTAAGGATGACATCTACAGCCTCTTCATAAGTATATTTAACTTCCGATTCAGCGGTAATGGGAACACTGGTATCATATAAATGAAGCTCATCCATGCCCATGATCTTTTTGCGTAAATTCATATAGCGATGCAATGGCTCCATATATTCGTGGACCGTAGCGATCAGATTATCATAAACCTCAACCGGTACATTATCACCATCCAATGCCATTTCTATACATGAATCATATCCTCTTGCTTCAGCGAAAAAGATATCTTGTTTTACAGAACCACGATAAGCGGCGGCTGATGTGTTTTTGAATTTATCAAAGGTGCCGTACATGCCTTTGAATGCACCGCGACGAACTTCGGGATCAGATGAAAGCAGAAGACCATAATAACGGCTATATGATAATTCGATCATATCGCCGTCTTCATCTTTGACCTGGGGGAACACAATATCAGCTTGGGTCAAAGCTTCACGGATGCCACTGAATTCGCGTGCCATGTTACTGGCCATTGAAAGCAATTCTTCTTCACGTTCACTTAAAATATGTTCTTTTTGACGAACCATATCATCAAATGCGTGTTTATATTCTTTTAGATGATCAGATTGATCTACAAGCTGACTTAATTTCTTTGTTGGGATCTCTTGGATCTCAGGCCATAAGAAGGCACGTTCTTGATAGAACTTTTGATTCAAGCTGGCTATTCTACTTGCCAAGGCTTGACTGGTCGAGTTCTTTGTATCCTGATCTTTTAAAAGATGGGCGGAAACAAAGAGCATATCCAATTTTCTTTCAAGCTCTTCGGATTCCTTCAAACACTTTTCAAGGTTTTTACTCTTTGCAAGTTTACCCTTATATTTTTTTAAGTGATCAATATTACTTTCTACATAAGAATAATCTTTTTCCCATGCATCAGTAGTTGGATAAATATCCGCTAAGTTCCAGCGATATTGTTCTTCGATCTTATCGCGTGTCGGTATTTGCTTTGATTTGTCCATTTCACCGGCAAGAGCAACAGACAACAACAAAGTTACGATAGCGATCAAGCTCATCAGTCGTTTCATACGTTTTTCCTCTTTTTTAAAAATTCCGCACCTTTCAGCAAGAATGAGTTGTAAATATACACAATTTATAAGATTAGCGGTAATTGAAAAATATTTTTTTAATTTCTTTGTTTTATTATTGGCATTTGCTAATATTGATGTTCTTTTTCAATAATATTTTATAATAGGAGTTCGAAATGAAAACAGACGTATTGGTCATTGGTGGTAGTGCTGCCGGCTTGGTTGCGGCAATGACAGCTAAATCAAATTTCCCAGAGAAAGACGTCACAATCATTCGCAAGGAAGTAAAAGTAATGATCCCCTGTGGGATCCCATATATCTTTGGTACCATCGGTACTACAGATAAAAATATTTTACCGGATGCCGGACTTGAAAAACTGGGCGTTAATATTCTTATCGACGAGGTTTTATCTGTCGATACGGATGCTAAGACCTGTAAAACAAAATCAGGTAAAGACATTTCGTATGAAAAAATGATCTTTGGAACCGGTTCGCTTCCTTTTGTTCCCGCCTCAATAAAGGGACAAGAGCTTAAAAACGTTTACACTGTTCCCAAGAACAAAGATTATCTTGACGTTATCGTCGAAAAGATGAACGATTTCAAAAAAGTAGTTGTTGTTGGCGCAGGATTCATCGGCGTTGAATTCTCAGATGAATTCAATAAAAAAGGAATAGATGTCACCCTGGTTGAAGTTTTGCCTAAAATTATGGGTACAGCTTTTGATCCCGAATTCTCTGATATTGCCGAAGAAGATCTAAAGGCGCGCGGCGTAAAGGTCATAACAAGCACTAAAGTTAAAGAGATCAAAGGCGACGGCGCTGTTTCTTCTGTTCTTTTAACAAACGGTACCGAACTTGAAGCCGATGCTGTTATTCTTTCTATCGGATACAAACCCAACACCAGCTTAGCAAAGGAAAGCGGCTTAGAACTTAACGAAGCGGGATTTATTAAGGTTGACCGTTACCTTCGCACCGCAGTTAAAGATGTTTATGCGGCCGGCGATTGCGCAGAAAAACATGACTTTGCCACCGGTAAGATCAGTAAGATCATGTTGGCTTCAACAGCATGTGCTGAGGCACGTGTTGCCGCATTTAACCTCTATAGTCTTTCAACGACCAATACCTTTCGTGGGACGATCGGCATCTACTCAACCTGCGTCGGAGACAAAGCATACGCCGTTGCCGGATTGACTGAAACTGTAGCAAAAAATGAGAACTTTGAATATGTGACCAGTATGTTTGCCGGCATCGACCGTCATCCCGGTTCATTAAGTGACACATCAAAACAAATTGTTAAACTTGTTGTACAGAAATGCTCGGGAGTAATCCTCGGTGGAGCCGCTTATGGCGGAAAAAGCGTTGGTGAATTGATCAACGTGATCGGTTTTGCCATCCAGAGTCGTATGACCTTGAACGACCTTCTGGTAGCACAGATCGGTACTCAACCCATGCTGACGGCATCACCCGCCGCTTACCCGCTCATCAAAGCTGCGGATATCTGTAAAAAGCAAATGAGAACATAAATTATTTCCATAGAATTTCCCTGAAGGCAGTTGACTCAACTGCCTTTTTTTATAGTGCTTAAAAATTATTGATCGTATCTTTTCATATAATAAAAGGATCAGAAATGAATATTGAAAGATTAGAACAACTTGAGCATGAGTTCCTTGCAAGATATCCTCAGGGTTTTAATTCTCCAGAAATGGTGGAGATCGGCAAAAAACATAGAATGAATAAAATGGTCACTCTCGCTCAAGAAAGTTTCGAGGAATATAAATTTGATAGTCCACAATTCATTATCGATAAAATGATCGAGATCATTAGCAAATCATCCATGGTCTCTCTATTTGAAAAACCAAAGTTCAGAGATTATGTAAAATCTCTTGAGATGGATGAAAAAGAGGTATTATCCGATGCACTTAGGGAATTTTTGCATGGTAATGAAAAACTGGGGTTTGAGACCATGGTGGAGATATTGGGACAGGTTAAACTGGCGAAGTGGACCTTGGTCACGGCTTTTGGAGCCTATTACAGACCCACTAAAGAGATCTTTGTCAAACCAACCACCACTAAAAATATTATAAACTATCTTGAATTGGATGATCTTGTATATAGACCCCGACCCTCTTATGACTTTTACAAAAAATATCGGATTTATATCAATCAGATGAAAAAAGAAGTCGATAAATCACTGTCACCCAGCAATGCGGCTTTTACGGGTTTTTTGATGTTCTCCATGTAAAGGTGTAGAGGTTTAGGGTGTAGGGTGTAAAGGATTGCAGATTTCTGATTGATTATTTTGGTTCATAAATCAATCAGAAAACTTTTATAGCTCTTTCGAAAGTAAGGGAAAAATGATTCAGATTGCCAGACACCAAAAGAAGTTTAATTCTCTACATTTTCCCGAAACAGAAAACGGACATGGGTTAGATTCTCACTCGAATTCCCTACCTTGTGTTTTACAACTCATTTCTAAAAAACCGATGTCACAAGTTTTATCGTGAGTTTGTCGCAAGTTTGAACCCGAAAAAATCCCCGGGCTTTATGCTTTAATATGTGATACAATTTGCATTAGGATTATTTAATCAGAACGATTTTCTGAAAGTCCACCTGATCGTCACACTGTGCTTTTATTAAATACACTCCGGATGGCATCTGTGAAGCATTAAAAGTATAATTCACAACACCGGCTCGTCCCGCAAGATTCTCTTGTTTTATTAAGTGCCCGGAAAGATCGTAGATCTGGATCATGACCGTTCCGGCCTCAGGAAGCTCAAAATCAATCTGTGTTCTGGGGTTAAATGGATTTGGATAAGCTGGAGACATTGAGAAAAGAATAGGGAAATTAGTGTCTTCTATGGCAACCAATATTTCCCCGGTAGAACTAACCTTGTCTATAGCTACCGTATCACCATATACCATCGTTGTTGCATAGCTGCCATCGGTATTTTCAATAATACTCCCTTCCCACCATATATGGCCATATCTGAGAATTGAAGAAAAAACAATATCTCCACTAACTGACACTTTCACTAAGCGAACGACTTCCGTTTCGCCATCGCTTAGTGTAGTATTCTCTAAAAACAAATTAGCTCCATCGGAGGTGGAAATGGCGGCAAGGATCTCACCAAGATCTAAATCTCTGTAAAGATACTCTCCCGAAGAGTCTATGCGAGCTACGTCTATATTACTTAAATAAATACCGGGATAGACTGTTACACCGCCATCGATATTTGCAATAATTTCAGGACGTGGATAGACGGGATCTGATGATGTCTTACCCAAACCTATATCAAACACGATAGGCGTTTCCCATAAAGCATGCAGTTGATCGTCAAAACGATGAAGCTCTAGTGTATCGTAGGCTCCTTTAATTCGCCTTATTCCAAATAAAAAGCCACGGCCATCACAATCGAACTCTAATATACCTGAGTTTGCAGTATCAACAGGTTCATATAAAGAATTAAAGATTGGAGCAATATTGGAATCATCCCATCTTTTGGTATAAAGTGCGTTTGTATCACTATGTATCTCAATATTTCGGCCGTGGTAAAACTCACCCTCTCCAGCCGGACTGCTAACAACGCCATCAGGGGAAATAGCTCTTAAGTAGCCATCGTAATCTCCTGACGGGAGCATAATGAATGGAGTATAATTATCATAGATCACAATAAAATCACCGGCGGGTGTCAATACGGACGTTGCAAATTCTATAGTATGGGTATAAGTATCAACCATTATTCCCGGCGCTTCCCAAAGCGCTTCCCCGCTGGGGCTATAGCGTTGTGCATACAAGGTTTTATTTGCTGTGTTGTTATACAGAACATAGACACCACCTGCCCCATCAGAAAAAGCTGTTTCAAAAAAGATGGAACTGTCACTTACACCAAGCGGAACATCTTTTACTATCCCCTCTGAAGAATAATACATGTAAGACGAATTATCATTTCTGATCAAAATATGCATATTCCCATTTTCTGCGGGAAATATTTCTCCATAGCTACCGTTCTCCATGAGAATTGATGCAAAAGCATTAGAGTTCAATAATATGAGTAAAAATGATACTATGAGCATCCTGATAACCATTGATTTTCTCATAAGATTCTCCTTTCTACTTTAATAAAACCATTTTCTGTGTATGGGTCGTATTATCAGTAATCAACTTAATTAAGTAAACTCCAGATGATACCGCTTGCTGCATGGAATTGTACCCATGCCACTGAATTGAGTGTACACCTAATTGATAGCTCATTTTTGAGTTTTTCCAAACCATTCTACCTGAAATATCAAAATTTATCATTTATACACTTGTTACTTTTGGAAGTTTAAATGGACATAATAGATAAACAAATGTATTAAAAAATAATGGAAATTCCATGAATAATATTTAACAGTGATGAGTATCACATTTGTGGCCTGCCACGCGCTGCGCCATACCGTAGTCCCATTAAGGGACGAAGGTTGGAAGCTCGAAGAGATTTAAAATTGAAATTGTTAACCTGCCCATTCTTCGTTCATTTAACAATGAACTTCGAAGGGCACACTTCGCCCTTCTATCTTAAATGTTTCCTTGAAAATGCACGTCCAGAACCTGATTTGAGATATCTTTCAAATCCATATGCTTTTTTGAAATCTAAAAAGGCTATATGCACAACTAATTTCCATGGTTTAAATTTTGCAGTATAAGGCGATTGCCCATAATTATGGTATTTAAGTCTTTCACTAACATTACTGGTAATGCCGGTATAATACTTTTCAGGTGTTATTTTGCTTTGAAGTATATAAATGTATTTCATTGATCCGTCCCCCAACAGATGAATTAAATATGGTTCCACCTTCGCTTAAGCTTCGGCGAATAGCCTTCTTTCAAGTCTACGCCTGCTAGACGTAGGCCTACTACGCCGAAGTAGTTCAGCTACGAAGGCTGTACCTTGGCGAAGGCTAGTGGAGGTGCCGGGAATCGAACCCGGGTCCAAAGCGGAGACCAAGATGCTTTCTACGTGCGTAGGACGTTGAGCTTTCTTATTCGATCTACCTCAAGGTCCAAGCATAGATCAAACCAGGTCGCAGTTTTTAACATCATGTACGCAACCAAGACATGACGCGAGTTTGTGAAATGGCGCCCACTCCGTACCCACAAACAAAGCGCGGGTGGACGGCTACTTAATTAATTAAGCAGCGTATGCATAATTGTCTGCATTTAAAAAGAATTTCAGATTGATTAACGTGGGATCCTGAACACCACGACACGCTTACATTTCGACCTTTCCGCCCTGTCGAAACCTTTACACCCCCAATATCAAAAAGCTGATTAATATAGTGTTTAACTCATGAGAAGTCAAGAAGTTGCACTATAACAATAAAGAGACGCAATATATTGCGTCTCAACATTATGTTTCAATTTCTTCGCCTTTTCAATTTTTCGTCTCTTCGACCTCTTTCCTTACAAGAAAACATGCCATTTCAATCCCAATACCGATACCCACGCCAATAAGCAGACCAAGAAACATGTTCTTAAAGACAATGGTACCAGTAATACTTCTTGAATAGATCAAGGAAAGTAAAAAGGTATTACTGACAAAAAAATATAGAAATTATCGTTGCTAGAATGGGTGGACGAATGAATTTTGCCGTTATGAGATGATCAAAGATCAAAATCGAATAAATAAAAATGCTGAGTAACATGCTCATATAGTAAAAAATATGAGAGACAAGAAAATGCGCTCCGGTCAGATAGTATAGTCCAATAAATAACCCGGCCAATACTACAAGTAAAATATAATATCGCTGAGCTTTGAAAAGTGCAAAAGCAAATGAACCGATGAAACCGTATGATACAAATTGGAACAGCGGGCTTTCCACATCAAATATTTTCATACCGAAAAACGCTGCACCTATCGCAACTGAGAATACGGTGCCAAATAGCAAAATGGATGTGAATGTTCTGAAATTGATTTTCATGTTAACCCCTTTTTCCTGTGTAAAGGAAAGATAAGGCATCTTTCAGACGAAAATCAAGAAAGTTTTTATTTCTTCAACAACGCTTTCAGTAGATCAAAATGATCGCCCGCGCCAGTATACGGTAAATCGCTAAGATTGTTGAACCGGTTTAAAGAGTAACCCGCTCAAGTATCCGGTTCCTGCATATAAGAGTATTTCGATAATTGAGACCCAATCAAAACCACCCATAAGCATGAACAATGTAAAGCATACAGAGAATGCCGATACTAATAGTCCGTTTCTTATTCCATTCCCTCCGTATTTTTTTATGAGTACCCGAGAACGCCAGACAATGAACAGGCATGTAAAAACGATTAAAATGACACTTGGCCAAAAGTTGTTTTGATATATTTCTGAAATAGTTTGACTGATCTCTGCGCTGACCGCCCCGGGATCATTGCTTTGTGGACCGAGAGTAAAACCCATCTTAATTGATATGATAAAACCGGGAATCATATAGACAACAAATCCCAGGAACCAAGCAAATACACCATTGACCAGACTTCTTAACCAAGTGCTCCCAGAACGATTTATTTCATCCGGCATGATAGAACTCCTTTTGTTTAATATTACTGCTTTCCGTTTATCTACCGATCGTTTCATAAAATAGCTTATTGTATATAATATCCAAACTATAATTTTTTTACATAACTAAAAAAGACCGTCATGAGACGGCCTTTTTCAAAATAAGTAAACTAAACTTGTACTATTTGTCTTTCTTCAGACACATGAACCAATCCAGACAATATTTACCTTCTTCTTCTGATTCAACGCGATCTTTAGCTGAACCGCATGATCCGGGAGGAGGTATAATCACATCATCACCGGGTTGCCAGTTGGCAGGTGTTGCTACACCGTCTTTGTCTGATTTCTGCATTGCCAGAATCAAGCGTTTAATTTCGTCCATATTGCGTCCGTTTGACAACGGATAGTAAATAACCGCACGGACTTTTGCTTTGGGGTCGATCACGAATACGGCACGTACTGCTTGCGTTGTGGAAGCATTCGGCTGGACCATACCATATTTTTTAGCCACATTCATTCTAATGTCTTCAATTAAAGGAAATGTGACTTCTATATCCTTCATTCCTTTAAAATTGATCTTTTCTTTAATCGTCCGAAGCCATGCAATGTGAGCATACAGACTGTCGATGGATAAACCGATCAACTGAGTGTTTAATGCCTCAAATTCATCCTGCATACTGGCAAAAGTCATGAATTCGGTTGTGCAAACCGGAGTAAAGTCTGCCGGGTGAGAAAATAATACAACCCACTTACCTTTATAGTCTTCAGGGAATTTAATCGGTCCCTGAGTTGTACTTGCTTCAAACGCCGGTGCATCATCGCCGATCAATGGCATGGTGTAGACTTCTTTTACTTGCTCTTCCATGGTTTTTCCTTTTTTTTATTTTATTTTTTTTTGAATGCGACTATTTAGCCGATTCCTTTGATTTTTCAAGACATTTATCACAAAGTCCAACATAATTGATACTTACCTTTTCTATTTGATGTCGACTTTGCGCATTTACTTTTTCAATCACTTCCGGGAATTCAAAATCTTTGATATCATATAAAGCACCACAATTTGTGCAAACAAAGTGTGCGTGCGGATGAGTTATTGCATCATAGCGATCAAATGTTGATCCTGCATGTAATTTATTTAACAGGCCTTGTTCTTCTAATATTTTAAGATTTCGATAAACGGTTCCCAAGCTCAATGAAGGAAACTCAGGCTTTAATTCATCATAAACCCAAGAAGCAGTGGGATGAGAATCGGTTTGACTTAAGACTTCAAGTATCCTTGTCCGCTGTTTTGTATTCCTGTATGTGTCTGTCTTCATTCTGTTTCCTTATTAGTAATCATTCCGATTACTAATAAAGTATAGCACTTTAATTTTTCTTTGTCAAGGATTTTTATATAACTCACCTTGAATAAAAAACGGAACGGTTTTAAACCGTTCCGTACAATTATTTTCCATTTCGTCCCATAAAATGCTATCTTTCAATAAGAACATACAAGAAGCACTATGACAGCATTTAAAAAGGATCTTCAATATTACAAATTCTCCGCCTACGGTTTTTTGCGGAATCTCCGCTTCTTTGATGCCTTTTTTATTCTTTTTCTTGTAGATCAAGGCTTATCTTTTACCCAGATCGGAGTGCTTTATGCCGTCCGTGAGATCAGTATAAATCTTCTTGAAATCCCTTCGGGTATGTTAGCAGATACTTTTGGCAGACGTCGGGCATTGATCATTTCATTTTTATCTTACATTGCCTCATTCATCATATTTTATTTGTCACACAATTTCTTTTTATTTCTTATTGCCTTCGTTCTCTTTGGAGCCGGAGATGCTTTCCGATCGGGTACGCATAAAGGACTGATCATGGATTACCTGAAACAGCAAGGCTGGTCTGATCAAAAAATATCATACTACGGGCATACGCGTTCCTGGTCACAACGCGGCGCGGCGCTATCCTCATTGATCGCAGGAATAATTATCTTTGCAGGTGGAAATTATCAAAATATTTTCCTCTTCTCCACCCTCCCCTATGTTCTGAATATAATCCTCATTCTTTCATATCCCAAAGAGCTCGATAAAATAAAACCTTTATCTGAAACGAAACGACAGGCAATGAGGACGACATTTTCATCCTTTTTTACCGTCATGAAGGATGTTCGCGTTATTAAACTTATCTCTCACTCCGCACTGCATTCGGCCTATTTGAAAGCTGTAAAAGACTATATTCAACCTCTGATGATCCAGGTTGCCATATTACTTCCACTTCTTCAGCATGTTGATCGTGAGCAGCAAAACGGATTGAGCATCGGCGTGTTTTATTTTATTATTTATCTCATTACGTCCTTTGCTTCCCGATCTGCTTCAAAATTCGAAGAAAATAACCGAAAAAATATTGTTACTCTTACGCTTCTAGTTGGATTTATTGCGGGAATGCTCAGCGGATTATTGTATCAGCAAGGATTACATGTTCTCGCTCTGTTATCATTCGTTATGATCTATATCATCGAGAATATCCGTAAACCCATTTTAACAGGATATGTTGCAGATCAAGTTCCTGTCGAGATCCTTAGCTCTGTACTATCGGTACAATCTTTGATCAAGACTATCATGACGGCCGGAATTGCGCTTTTATTTGGAGTTTTTGCCGACTGGCTGGGGATTGGCTGGGCTTTGTGTATCGTATCGTTTATCCTGATCGGTGGATTGATCATTCTTGGATTTTTCAATTCAGGAAAAGCGATGAAGAAAACTTCGGGTTAAGCAAGTTTCCGTCTTGACATCATTTACTATTATTTCGTACATTTATATGATTATTACGAAATAGAAAGGATTGCCTTATGGATACATTTTCATTTTCATCATTATTGATCGGATTGGGTGTTGGCGTTTTATTATGCATTGTGATCTGGATTCAGGGTCGACTCCGGATGAACATGAAAATAAAATCCTATGTCGAAGAAAATGCGCAATTAAAAAACCACTTGAACACACAGATGAATATCTCTGCAAAGGGAAACCAAGCTGTACAAAATGATCTCAATGATCAGCGCAAGATGATCGATAATTTAAAATCCACCATTTCTTCCCTTAAAGAAAAACCCGGCAGAGATAAACTGCATGTTCTTTATGTTTATGACAAGGCTATACATATCATGTTCGAAAAACATCCCGGATTTGCCACTATGTGGGCGGGTGTGCTAAAAGAAGCCGAAACCGAGATCGAAAAAGCAGAAACCGGAATTCTTCCCTTGATCAAAAAGGTCTTTAAACCGGGACCACCTATGGTTTCTGCAAAAAGCATAGAGTCGGACAAAGATTAATCATCTTTTAAATATTTTTGAGGAGGACAAAGTTGGGGAATGTTATCGGACATGATGGCTTCAAGCTTTCTTTCCTACCAGAAAAGTGGGATTCATTCACAAAATTTAAAAACTTTAAATATAACTCACCTGAAGATCATAAATATTACATATTAGGGATGAATTCAATTTCTGATCATAAGGAAAAATTCAAAGTACTTGCTGATATAACTCAAGATATATTACCTGGATTTGATATTGAACAAAAAGAACTTAAAGAACATGGGTATTCATCAGTAAAGTATTCTCGACGTTATGCAGCAATAATTGAATGCCTAATAAGTGAATTATACTCAATATTAGATGGTCTGAAAAATGTAATTTACTCTCTTTATCCCAAAGTTCAAGGTATCAGCCCAAAAAAAGTTAGCAAATTATTTACAAATGCTAAAAAAGAAATAATTGATGATAAATTTCCGATTGAGTTGCAAAAACTACTTATTCAAGCACATGATGATTGGTTTTTAATTCTCAGAAAATATAGAACATTATTCATACATGGAAATCTTGGTTATTGCAAGTTTGATGAAGATAATTCAATAATTTCCTACGTGCATCATGGCCTTGGAGCGTCTAGAAATGAAATCATTATTGATAATATCACACAGTATGTCAATGACTCATATACAAATTGCTTAACATTAGTTAATGATTGTTTTGATTATTTTTATGAAAATTTAAAAATTGAAAAAACTATAGTAATATGCGGGTTTTATCAAGGATTAGTATATCAACGACAAATTGAACCCGAAGATAATTTAACTTTTAATAGTGGAATTTGTTTATCAACAAAATATGAAACTCCCTGTCCTTTAAAAGACAAATGTAAGGCACATAATAAAGCAATTGAACAAAAGGATAAATAATGGAAGACATTACCAAACAGTTTGAAGCATCTTTATCAAATTTTGTTGAAGAATTAAAATCATATATATCAAGTAAAAACGGTGATTGGACAATTAAAGGATTTATTGATATCTATAAAAATATCTATACAATATCTTCGGATACAAAGATTGTTTCAAAAATCTTAGAGATTCATATCTTTCCTGAGATTTTAAGATTTGCTGATGAAATTGGGTATAATTTAGTGTTGGCTGAACATCAAAACTGGTATCCTGATTTAACTTTTGTTAGCAAAGAAAATCAATTAATAAAATTTGCCTTAGATTTAAAAACTACTTTTCGTAGAAATAAAAATACTGCTGGATTTACTTTAGGTAGTCATGGAGCTTATTTTAAGGAAAGAGACAAAGATAAAAACATACAATTTCCATATAATCAGTACAATGGTCATTATTGTTTAGGCATTATATATACCAGAACAGATAGTGACAAAGATTCTACTGAAACAGAAATATTTCAGGTAAATGATATAAAAGAAAAATATGGTGATTTGCTTGATCCAATTGGTGAAAGACAAGTAACAACAATTGATAATTTAAATTCAATTATGTCTGTAATAAAAGATTTTGACTTTTTTATAGCACCTAAATGGAAAATTGCAAGTGATAGTCAGGGTTCAGGGAATACAGCAAACATAGGTTCAATTAAAAATATTGAAGATCTAAAATCAGGAAATGGCGTTTTTAGCAAACTTGGAGAAAAATGGTTTGATGAATATTGGATGAATTATGGATTTGCTACTATGATTAAAAATGGGGAAACTGTTAAAATCACTAATATTTGGGATTTTCTGGAATTTAAAGGAAGAATTGATTTATTCGATAAAGTTGTTTCAAGTGGTGCAAAAAGGAGAAAATAGTGAAAGAAAAAACCTTTGTGCCCCCAATAAAATCACAAGGTATAAAAACAAAACTTGTAAATTGGATTAAATCGAATGTTGATAACATCCAATATGAAAGATGGGTAGAACCCTTTATGGGTACAGGTGTTGTTGCATTTAATATCAGACCTAAAAAAGCGTTATTATGCGACAGCAATCCTCATCTAATTACTTTTTACAAAACACTACAGAGTAAAGAAATAAACAGTGCTATCGTAAAAAATCATTTAACTAAAGAAGGAAAAATACTTTTAAAATCGCAAGGACAATACTATTACGAAGTAAGACAAAGATTTAATGAAAATAAAAATCCTCTTGATTTTTTATTTCTAAGCCGATCATGCTTTAATGGAATGATGAGATTTAACAAAAAGGGTGGCTTCAATGTGCCATTTTGCAATAAACCAAATAGATTTGCTCAAGCTTTGGTTACAAAAATTACTAATCAAGTAGAAGCAATTTCACATATAATTCAATTAGGTGACTATACTTTTAAACATCAAGACTTTAAACATACACTTGAAGAATTAAACCCAACAGACTTGATTTATTCTGATCCTCCATATCTCGGAAGACATGTTGATTACTTTGATTCATGGTCATTAGAAGATGAAGTATTATTAAATACAATGTTAGTAAGCGCTAAAGCTAAATTTATTCTTTCAACATGGTTAAGCAATAAATATAGAACTAATGAATACATTTTTACTATTTGGAAAGATTGTAATATTTCAACTAAAGAACATTTTTACCACATTGGGGCCAAAGAAGATAATAGAAATGCTGTATACGAAGCTCTACTTTCAAATATTATTTTACCTGATAGTATATCAAATAAAGTTATGAAAATGCGCATACAGAAAAATGAATCTCAATTAACAACAAAAATTGAACATTACGAAAAACCTCAACAACTTGCGATGAGTCTTAATGAAGAAAAAAAACAATTTAATACTAATAGTTAATATAAATCATTTCATTTTATAAAAAGGAATGCTTACGAATTTCTTTATTCTAATTTCTCTTTTCCATACTCCTTGATATGATCGTAGCTCGAATGCGCGAATATCACTTCCGGATACTTATCTTTGCACTCTTTGCGGATTTTTCTATATTTAATTAGTTAAAAAAGCTATTATATGATTAGGATGCTTAAAATTTAATGACAGGAGGATCTAGTTTGAGCTCATCTGAATATCGAATTAGAGATAAACAACATTTAAAAGAATTGTGGTCAAATACCTATAACACAGAAGGTAAACCGGATTGGTCCCATATTATACCATATTACGATGAAACCATTATTTTCCGGGATTCTGTTCAAGAAATAAGAGGAATTGAAGAATTTAAGGCTATGACGGAAAGATTAGTTGAACGTTCAGGAAATCTGGAGATGAATATAAAAAACGTTCAACAGGATGACCGAATATTATTTCTTGAATGGGAAATGACCTTAAGTTTTAAAAAATATCCAAGTTCAATCTTATATGGAGTCAGCCGAGTAACTTTAAATGAAATGGATAAAATAATCGAGCAGCGAGATTATTACGATCTTTGGGGCGATATCTTTGACAATATTCCTAAGTTTTCGGTAATGTACCGCAAGTTTATGAAGAAAAAGTTTGGATAAATCGAGTAATAAATATGAATAAATACTTAAAAGAATACAAGGTGTCTGACATGCGGGCCATGCTCCGTAATAACAAGACAGACCCCAAGGAATGTACTGAAGAATTTAACGGACGCTTGGTCGTCATTAGCGGAACTACTGCGGGCATTGGATATCAGACTGCCAGAATGTATGCTTCACGAGGAGCAAATCTTCTATGCATAAATCGGAATGAAGAAAAATCAAAAATACTATGTGAAGAAATAAAAAAAGACTTCAATGTTGAATGTCACTATTACATCGCAGATTATTCCCATTTATCCGATGTACATAAAGTTGGACAAAAACTAGCAAATTTGGATGCTGATATTGACGTTCTTATTCATAATGCCGGGGTCTACCTAACCAAAAAGAAATTTACTTCAGACAATATTGAAGAAGTATTCCAGGTTAATTATCTTGGATCCTTTATTATAAATTATTTGATCAAAGACAAATTAGCAGCTCAGGAACGATCACGAATCTTATATGTAAATTCAGAGGGTCATCGATTTGCCATAACCGGATTAAAATTAGATGATCTTCGTTGGAATAAACAACACTATACCGGTTTAAAAAGTTATGGTTCTGCAAAAACCGCACAGCTCCTCTGTATTATAAAATTTAAAGAATATTTTGCAAACAGCGGGGTAACAATAAACGCCATGCATCCCGGCGATGTTAAAACCAATATGGGCGAAAATAACGGGAAAATATATCGCTTTTTTAAACATAATTTTATAAATCCTTCATCAAGATCCCCCTTACTTTCAGCCAAAGCACTCTATTATCTTGGCGTATCTAAAGAACTTGATAATATTAGTGGAAAATTTTTTAATTTAACAACAGAAGAAATCCCGGCCCCTCACGCATTAGATGTTGATAGGGCAGAAAAACTTTGGACCAAAAGTATACGAATGTGTGACTTAGAATAAATTATTTACTGATAACGTGTTATCTTAAATGCACGATCAGAAGATATTAACCATTGAAATGCAAATCAAAATGAAAATAAAAAGGGCTGGATATATCCAGCCCCTACTTTATTCTTTGTACTTTTATCTTTATTCTTTAGTTATAGCAGACATCTCGTATCCCAGTTCTTTCCACTTGTTCAGAATATCCTCTTTTGAATAGAATCCGGTATGACGGAAGATTTGTTTGCCATTCCCATCATAAAAGATCTGAGTGGGAATGTATTGGATTTGATTCTCCCTTGAGCGTTGTTGATTTTCAGCTTGTGAAACATCAACTTTTTCCAATTCAAATGCATGAGCATATTCTGTGTCCAATTCATGAAGTAATGGTGTCATAGCTCTACACGGCGGACACGTCGGGGACCAGAAATCAACCATCGTGGGTAAGTTAGTTGATGATTTTACCACTCCTGCTTTTGTTACCTCAGTTTTGTCTTTCTTGTCTGAACAGCCCGTTAGCAGCAATCCCGCTAAGAGAAGCGTGACAGTTAATACAGTCAGGAATAAGCGTTTTTTGTTCTTGGTTTTCATTATTTATCCTTTTTTTATTATTTCTTTTAAGTTACTTAATGAGGGAACGTTCCCCGCAAATTTTACATCACCATCTATGACAAAGGCAGGAATGCTCATAATGCCAAAGGCCACGATCTCATTAATATCAGATACTTTTTTAACCTCTACGTTCAATTCCAAGTCCTGCACAACTTTTTCAGTAAGAGCAAATAATTGATTACATTTAGTGCAGCCTGTTCCGAGTATTTGAATTTTCATTTTTTTCCTTTCAGTATTAAAATGGTATTAGATTTAAAATAAGTCCCACACAAGTGAACATGACCAGTAACATGACAAAGAAGATCAACAGCAAGCGGGGTTTCATTACCTGTTTCAAAATAACGAACTCAGGAAAGCTGGCTGCGACCGTACTCATCATAAAAGCAAGCGTTGTACCGACAGGTAATCCTTTAATCAGTAAAGACTCTGCAATAGGGATCATTCCACTGGCATTGGAGTAAAGAGGTATACCCAATAAAACAGCTCCGGGAACGCTCCACCACTGTCCACTTCCAAGATTATTTGCAATAAATTCTTCCGGCACAAATCCATGTAAAAGCGCACCGAGTCCCACACCGATAAAAACCCATTTCCAAACTCGTGAGAAAATTGTCTTCAATTCATTTTTTGCGAATTGGTGTCGATCTCTAAATGTCATTTTTGGTTTTTCAAAGCCCGGTAATTCAACAGAGCCTTCCTTCATCTTTTCCGCAAGAGGCATCAAATAGCGTTCCGCTTTTATAGCATCAATAAATATACCGCCAATCACTCCGGCAAGAATACCAACAACCACATAAATGATCATGAATTTTATTCCCAGTAAACCTCCAAGCAAAACAATCGCCACCTCATTAATAATGGGTGAAGTGATCAGGAAAGACATGGTGATCCCAATAGGAATGCGCGCTTGAGTGAATCCGAGAAACAAGGGAATACTCGAGCAAGAACAAAACGGTGTGATCGCACCAAATCCCGCACCCAGGAAATACCCGAAGAATCGATTCTTGCCTTGCAAAAACACGCGGATACGCTCGGTATTCAGAGAAGCACGTAAAAGCCCAATGACATAGATCATAATGACGAGTAAAAAGAAAATCTTTGATACATCTTCAATAAAAAAATGTAAAGATCCGGCCCATCGTGAACTTTCAGGAAGTTTCAACCATGTAAAAACGATCAAATCAGCAAACAATGTGAATATTTTGAACACTTATTATTTTCCTATATTGTCTTCCAGGCAGCTAATAATGGTTGGAATACATTGGGCACGAAGTTTGTAATAAACGTTCTTCCCTCTCTTATCATCCTCAATTACTTGCGCCTGTTTTAAGATGGATAAATGCTTCGAGACGGTAGAAAAGTCCAATTTGAGTACATCAACAAATTCACAGACACACTGTTCCGATACAAATAATTGCTCCACCATCCACAAGCGGGTTGGGTGTGACAATGCTTTAAATACTCCGGATAGTTTTTCAAGTTTTCTTTTATCCATTACATCCATAATAGACCCTTTCGTTTTGTCATTTGGTAATATAACCAAATGTAATGACTTTGCAAATATATTTTTAAAAAAACGTGAGACGTGAGACGTGAGACGTGAGACGAAAATTCAAAATCTTATTCAACATCACAAACAATATTTGATGTCATTTCGACCGAATCCGCCAGCTGGCGGAGTAGTGGAGAAATCTCAAATGACATATTTCGTCAAATTTTACAGAAAATCATCATAACAAAGAAATCCTGAAACCATGCTACGCCTTTGCCTTCGCCATGGCGAGCAAATTCAGGATGACCTTCTCACTTTTCTCCCTCTCCCCCGCTTCTGCCTTCTTTATACTTTTATCTTGACAATGATTTGATTTACTTCGAACTTTGATGTGAAATTTAGGAGAATGACATGCCACAACCAATTCGTCGTTCACGTTGGATCATTAAAGAACCTGAAGATGATAAACGATTACATTTTCGTACCGTACACGAAAAACGCCGTCCTAAACGGCGACTGATTTGGCATCTTATTGCATTTATTGCTATATTGTTATTATTTTTTTACTTCTTGCATTGAGTCGCCGATAGGCACTCGGATCAATTGCACCAAAATCAATGAAACGACAGCTAGAGCTGACCCGAAAATAAAGGGTATCTGCCAATTCAACATCCATAGCATCCCACCGATCGCGGGAATAATTACTGCAGAAATATGATTAATGGAAAAACTGACTGCAATCGAAGGAGCAATGTCTTTCGGATCAGCCGTTTTCTGAAAAAAAGTATGAATTCCAATTGAGAAATTAAAAAATATATGGTCTACCACGTAAAGACCTGCCGCAAACCACTTGAATTCAAATAATGCATAACCTAAGAAAATAACGATCAAAAATGCATATTCAAGGGTTAGCATTTTACGCTCACCAAAACGATTTATCGCTTTTCCTATATAGGGACTGACCAACCAAGTGATCAAATTATTCAAAACAAATAAAGCCGATATTTGCCATATTGTAAATCCGTATTTTTGGACTAACATAAAAACGGCAAAAACGACAAATATCTGTCGTCTTGCACCGCTTAAAAAATTTAGAGCATAAAACAACCAATACTTTTTACGGATAATAATCTTCTTGTGCTGAATCGGTAGATCCTTGTCTGCAGGATCTTTAAAGATCGAATAAATGCCAAAACCAATGATCAAAATTCCCAAAACTATGTATACGACATACATGGGTAGATCAGTAAAACGGAATAAAATCCATATTGCCGCACCGATACCAATATTAGCAAAAGCAGTAAGACTACGCCATTTTGCCAGCACAAGAGGCGATTGTCTTTTATTGAAGTATTGAAGAACAAGAGATTGGCGGGTGGTTTCGAAATAATGATATCCCAGTGACATTAAAAATGTTGTAAACAATAAGCCCTGGAATGAGGGGAACAAACCCGTCATAATAATACCTGCACCAAAAAGAATCACCGAAAAAGCTGAAAGACGATGTTCTTTAAAGATGAGAAGGACATAAACGACGAGAAAAGTCAAAAAACCCGGCAGTTCACGCAAAGATTGTACAAGTCCCATTTGCAATCCACTTAGGCCAAGTTGATCTACCGCAAAATTATTCAGCAACGTTCGCCAAGCTTGGTGCCCAACGGTGGCAACAACGACCAAGAGGGTCAAATATTTATACATGGGATTATTTCTGATACTTTTAGATAATTTTGCCATTATTCCTCAATGTGACATTTAGCCTAAAATATAATTCACTTAAACAAGAAAACCCACCCTAAAGAAAGGATGGGTTTTGTACGCCCGAGAGGATTCGAACCTCTAACCTCCTGGTTCGTAGCCAGATACTCTATCCAATTGAGCCACGGGCGCATATACAGTCATTTCAAATTATAAGTAGCGCGTACGAGAGTCGAACTCGTGTTACCGACGTGAGAAGCCAGCGTCCTAACCACTAGACGAACGCGCCATCTCAGCTGGGTTGCAGGGATTCGAACCCCGATACTACGGTCCAGAGCCGCATGTCCTGCCATTGGACGACAACCCATTTAAAAAAGCCGTCAAATATAGGAATATTTTGCTGCATTGCAAATATTTTTTCATCAATGTGCATGTTTTGGGGTAAACATCTTCGCAAAGAGCATAAACTCAAAAATGGCTCCTTGGTAATTGCATAGATATAAGCAAGCCTGTACTTACCTATTTATTTTTCTATCAATAAAAAAGCCTCGGACCAACCGGGGCATTGTTGTTTAATTTATATTCCGGCTATAAGTTTAATAGTGAATCAGTGATATTAAATGAATATATATAATATCCCATACCATCATCTGTTTTTGAAGACACGCTCCAATTTTCCCATAGCCAAAAAGAGGGGATATTCTTTTCTACCCAAGAACCATTTTCGTTGATCAGCACGGCAAAACTATCGAAACGATTCATGACCGTATCAAAATCCGCTTGGGTAAAACTTGGAACAGGATATCCTTCGCTACTTCCCGCGTCAAACCTGTAATAGTCTCCATATCGTGAATTTGTATCTCTGGCATCCAGTATAATTGTAAAATCAGTAATATTGCCCAATGATGAAATATGGCGTGTAAATATTCTCAAGGTATCGCTACTTTCATTACCAATATCAATCATATGCATTGTATAATCTACCTCATAAAAGTCACAAGACATGATGCTTAGTATAACAAGAATATATATAATTATTTTCTTCATTATTTCAATCTCCTTCATGCACATACCAATAAACATAAACTGTATTTACCACATCAGCAATATTATTGTCAATAATGACATCAGATGTAATAGGTGCACTGTCTTTCCAATTCATATTCCGACTATAAGTTTAATAGTGAATCAGTAATATAAAATGAGTAATACTCTTCATAATAATCATCTGTTTTTGAAAACAAGATCCAATTCTCAAAATTATAGATTTGAGGGATATCAGCTTCATGCCATAAATCATTATGTCGATAAAATATTAAAATACTATCAATATTAGCAAATACACTATCTAAGTCATTTTGAGTCAATATAACCGGCGGATAGCCGGATCTTCGGCTGTAAATTGTGCAACGTGATTCGCTAAATGAAATCGATTGGGGAACAAAAATTTCATCTATCACTCCAATTGAGTCACTAAAATATATGCGCAGTGTATCACTTGTTCTATTTTGAATTACAATTTGTTGGAATGATTCTTCTGGATCAATTTGTAACCAATCACATGAAGATACAATTAAAAGCAATATTATAATTATATGTATTCTTCTCATTATCGTTGTTCCTTTGTTGCATAGTATACATATTTTTTGATAGAGACACCATTCACATCATCTTTAATTGTAGAATCTTCAGTATGTGGTATCTCGAATTCCCAATTAAAATAAGCACTATTATCGTCATTATCTATATATTCCTTTACTCTATCTGCCCAATCTTCATAAGTGCCTTTATTTCCTTCTTCATCTTTTAAAAATAATTTATATTGGCCTAAATTTTTTCTTCCAACTTTATTATTATGATAATCCATTTGTGTATCACCGTAGAAGGTGTTTTCATGCGTTTCTTCATATATACCCATAGCAGCCCAAGATGACACCTGACCTAAACATTCTCTTAATTGCATACTCATAAATATGTGTTTAAAAGCATCTCCTTTTTGTCCACTTTTAATATTATCTATATATTGATTGTCTACATCTCTTTGCTCGTAAGTACGAGTTTCACATAAATAGACCCTATCAACGGCAGCTCCTATTAGTTTAATTAAGGCTATTATAGCTGCAGTTGTTGCTGCACCAATAGCAAGCCAAGCGAGAACAGGAATCACCGTTTGTTTACTTAATGGTGTTAATTGGTATAATTCTTCTATTGTAAAGGAATTACCAGACGCCAATTCTTCAAGTGCCATAATAAATTCAATTTCAGCTTCGCTCATATTCATTAATTCAATTTCAGCTTCAATTGTAGTAAATGGGATAAAATCGTTTGTATCTATTTCTGTCGCTTTAGCCAATGTGGAACAATTTGTTATTTCATCTAATTGATATATATCCACTAACATCCCTTTGTATGTAGCATCAGGATAAAGATCAATCAAACGATCTTCAAGAAATTTATCAAAACCTGTTATTAATGAATCCGTTTCTAGGATGTATTCTTTTTTCAATACATGATTATTTTTTTTATATTCGTACTCTCTACAAACAGTATAAAGTGCCCAAGGAGAAAATTCAGGGACATCTTCTACTACTTCAATTTTTTTAATTTTTTCTACTTGATGTGTGTTTTCTGTTTCCTCGTCTTTAATTCCAACAAGCTGACAACTCACCAATCCAAAAATAAGAACGATGCTGACCAATTGCCGAAAACAAACAAACCATTGTTTCTTCTTCACCTTTTACTCCTTTTCTTTTGTTTCACTTTTTTCAAATTAAAACAAGATTTCTTCTATTCTTCTATTCTTCTATTCTTCTATTCTTCTATTCTTCTATTCTTCTATTCTTCTATTCTTCTATTCTTAGAATAATAATTTCTTGGTTGATCCACAAGCGGTTTTTTATCTATTTTCTCACAATAAAAATTCCGTTTTCGCATCTTTATTGGTATTGAGTAAATCAGGATGAGCCCTTGGATGTCTTGGATTTGATTTTTTTTCTTAATATATTGTCAATTAACAAGGAGATTAACATGTCAAATGCCCTCAAAGTAAATTTACAAAGTCTCAATCAGAGCATGACATTCGCAGCCAAAGGGATGAGCAAACACTGGCATATGATCGATACAAAAGAAGAGATCGGTGGTAATGCAGCTGCTCCAGCACCCATGGAAATGGTATTAGAAGCACTTGGCGGATGCACAGGTATGGATGCTATTGCAATTTTAAAGAAAAAAAGAACGTCTTTTACTCAATTGGATATTGAATTATTGGGTGAACGTAGTGATGAACATCCAAAAGTATTTACTGATATTAACATTAAATTTACATTGCATACCGATGGCGGGGAAAAAGCCCTCAAAGATCTTGAACAGTCAGTCAAATTAAGTAGTGAAAAATACTGTTCAGTTGCCGCTATGTTAAGAGAAACTGTTAATATCACCCATGAATCGAAAATCGTCGAGATATGACATCGAAAGAAATAAAAGCACTCGCCCGTAGTATTTCTCAAGTTGAAAATTCTTCTTCTAAAGCTGAAGAATTACTTGATGAAGCATGGCGATCGGGCAATCATGCTTATCGTATTGGTATCACAGGACCTCCAGGTGCGGGGAAAAGCACACTTGTAAACTGTTTGGCAAGTGAATTCAGCGATGCAGGTAAACGTACAGCAGTGATCTCAGTTGACCCCTCTTCCCCTTTTACTGGCGGTGCCATTTTAGGTGACCGTATCCGCATGAACGCATTAAGTTCTCGAAGCAATGTCTATATCCGTTCAATGGCCACTCGTGGCAGTCTTGGTGGTTTAAGTATGAAAACACATGATGTTTGCGATATTCTTGACGGCAAAGGTTTTGATATTATTTTGATCGAGACCGTAGGCGTTGGTCAGATTGAACTGGATATTGCACAAGCTGCAGATGTAACCCTAACTGTTCTTGTCCCTGAATCCGGTGATGACATTCAAGCCATGAAAGCCGGCATTATGGAGATCACAGATATTTTTGTTGTTAATAAGTCCGACCGGCATGGTGCTGAGGCAATGGTTCTAAATTTACGTTCACTGACCAAGCTAAGAAAAAGCTATTCTACTCTTCCTTGGGAACAACCTGTAATCAAAACCGTTGCAACTGAAGATGTAGGAATTGAAATCGTTCTTGACAAACTTGAGCAATTCGAGATCATGTTGAAGAAACACGATAATTGGGAGTCTGTCCGTAACGAACGGATGAAAAGAAAAGTGCTCCAATTGATCAATGAAACTCTTTCAGACTCTTTCTGGACTAAAGAAAGAAAGAAGTATTTATACAACGAATTGCGATTATCTGAGAAGACTGACAAAAGTCCCTTTCGCATTGCAGAAAATCTGCTCAGTTCGTTGAGAAACACTTGACAATAAATGTATTAAGAAGTACCTTTCGGAGTTATAACGAAATTTATGTTAGGAGACAATAAATGAAACGCGTTTTACCATTATTTGCCATCGTCTTGAGTGTATTTATGCTTGTTGGATGTGGTAACAAAGAAGTTGTAAATGATACCCCCGAACCGGTCGTTCAAGAAACTCCGGTAGTTGAAACTGCCCCTGCTGTTGAAACTGTTGCTGTGGAAACAACCCCTGCTGTTGAACCTGCTGCCGTCGTCGAAGAAGCTGTTGAAGAAGTTCTTCCTGAAGAAGTCATCCAACCTCTTGAAGAAGATGTTTGGGTTAAATACATGATCCAACCCAACGATTATCTAACCAAGATCGCAATGCAAGAATATGGTATTGTAACCATGTGGCGTGAGATCTGGGATTGGAATGTTGAGGTCATCGGTGATGATCCTGACCTGATCTATCCTTTTGAAGAATTATCACTGAAAAAAGATGCTGCTGATGTAGAAGAAGCAGCTGTGTGCGAATATGAAGCATATACAGTACAAGAAGGTGAAAGCCTCTGGTGCATCTCAAAGAAACTCTATGGCAATTCATATGCATGGATCGTTCTTTTACGAGACAACATGGAAACTTTAGGCAATGATTATAACAGTATTACTCCCGGAATGGTTCTTAAAGTAAGAACTGAAATTTAAACCTGGTTTCATACATCTATAAATCGGCCTCTCGAATGAGAGGCTTTTTTATTATTGACCAAAAATATAAATCTAAAATGAGCATTTAATCTCTTTCCTATCTCTAAACTTCTTTTATTAATTTTTTAAATGTCATATATTCAAGGCAATGAAAGGCCTAATTCTCATATCAGCATATAACAGCGCTACAACTTTACCCGATGTTTTAGAAGAACTGAAAGTTTTTTCTGACTTGGATATACTTGTGGTAAACGACGGATCTACGGATACTACCGGACATATAGCAGAATCTTTCGGTGTTCATGTGATACATCATAAGGTAAATAAAGGAAAAGGTGCAGCACTTCAGACGGGATTCAAACATGCTGCCAAGCAAGATATTGATTTTGTAATAACACTTGATGCAGACAAGCAGCATCCAATAGAACTAATACCAAATTTCATTCAAAAGCACAAGGAGTTCCCCAAAGCCGTTATCCTTGGCAGAAGGAAACGTGATAAAAATATGCCCTGGACCCGAAAATTTAGCAATTCAGTGTCAGCCGTCTTGATCTCATGGAGGATAAAACAACGAATCTATGATGCACAATGCGGATTTCGCCTTATTCCTAAACGCTATCTTTCTTGGAAGTTTTCTTCTATCAAGGGTTTTATCTTTGAATCCGAAGTCCTGATCACTCTTGCTGTAAATGGTGTAAATTTCAGATTCGTTCCTATTCCAACATTATATCCGGAAACAAATCATAGTAAAATGACTTATTTTGATTCTACTTTCGGTTTTATTTTTATGTATATTTCATCGTTCTTTAAATTTTACAAACAGGATAAATATGACATTTAATGATATTTGGCAGGTAGTTCTAATGACCATGATACCGGCACTCGAGCTTAGAGCAAGTTTACCTTTTGCGATATTAGTGCTTGAAATGCCTTGGTTTTCCGCCTTTCTTCTCGTCGTTGTGGTCAATATCATATTAGGTCCTATCGTCTATTTCGCTCTTCGATTTTTCCTTAATATTGTAATAAAAGTACCCTTCTTAAATTCTCTATACGAACGTTCTTTGCATAAAGTCCAAACAAAGATAAAACCCAAGGTAGAAAAGTACGGAGAATGGGGTTTAGCCCTCTTTATAGGAATCCCGCTTCCCGGTTCGGGAGTCTATACCGGAGCCCTTGCAGCATTTGTTCTGGATATCAAACCAAAAAAGTTCATGATCGCTACAGCTGTAGGTGTGTTAATTGCCGCCATAATAGTTCTTTTAGTAGTCCTCACCGGTTCCGAGATCTTCATTTGGATAATTAAATAATCCTTAAAATTCTATCTGTCTTCAATGAATTTTTTTCTTGTCATTTATGCACGCTTGATTTACTTTATAATCAGTATATATAATATTAACTTTATTAGGAGGCTCAAAATGAGAAAAATGTTAATCGTACTTCTCGGTTTAATCATGTTTACGGGTTTATTTGCTATCGTCCCCCCTACTCCGACTCCGGTATATTGGGATATGGCGATACCTAGCGGAGATGATTTCAGTGAACAAGAAATTGGAGCTGCCCTGTACCTCTACAGGTCAACTTATGAAAATTGGCTTGAATCCCCGGGATTATACAGCAAGGGTCAGACCGGATTGATGATACTTGATATGTTCGCTCTCCGTGATACTCTGATCGTTGCTGCACAATTCCAGGAAATGATCATTTTCGATCAACTTTTTGAAATTGTAGAAGCACTTTGGTATTTAGAAGAATCCATTGACTTTATCACTGATAATGTGGATAATCAATATGATCTTATTGATAATCTCTATGAATTCATGACAGAAGGTAAAGCGGATTCCCTTGTGATGCTTAAAGATTCTATAGAAGCACATCTCGAAGATACTTACGAAATGACAATGGAAAATGTCGACAATGCCCTATGGGATTTAGGTATGTTCGGTGATTCACTCGGTACGCGTTTTGATACGGTACTTACTTTAGGTGAAGATTTTATTTTTCGCATTGGTGAAGTTAAAATTATTTCTCCAGATAGTATAATAATTCCGGTTTACGATACCACCGAAGTGGCCGTGATCTACGATGAAACTTTCCAATCCATATGGTCAGCAGTTAATTACCTCGAAGAAGCAATCAAGTATCTTGGAAGAGGAATTGAGAATATTGTTGAGGGCGACAGTACGCTCCAAGGTGGTATAGATACACTGATGCTATCGATGCAAAGCTTACAAAGTGTTTGTGATACCTTGAATAATTATTCTCTATGGCCCTTACTTGATCTGGTAGATGTTGACTCAAGTGATTTAAATGACATTGGAATGTTCTTTAATGAAGCTGATGATCTCTTAGGCGGTAAAACCTATTATATCTATGGAAATAGTGACAGCATTGAAGTCAGACCTGTAGGGATCATTGAAAATATCCATTATGGATTATATCGCACATACACCGATATGTATTGGCAGCAAGATCCATTCACATATACTTTCCGTGATATTTTCCCTTCAGGATTACCGCATGACATTATCGACCAACTTCAACCTGACCTGGTCCTGGATCCACGTGAATCACGTGAAGAAATGAATTCATATTTTACTTCACTGGCAGGTACTTTTCTTGCAGAACTATACTTTAACCCTACTGATGTAGATGCTCATGTAGGACTGGGATATATCGGTTTATTGAATATGATACAAGATATTGAAGTCCAAATTAAAACGATCAGTGCTTTGGTTGATGGCGGACGCATCGATAGTTTATTTCAAAACTATGATTGGGATAATCTTGATTATACCGATGAAGTAGATCTTGCACGATTTCATCTTTTTCATCATATAGATGCATTCGATTTTCAAGATACAACCGTTCTTTTCACTGTTCTGATCAAAGATCCTAAAAATTCATCGGCTGGACATGATATTGCCGAAGGCGATATGGTATATCCTGTATATATCATCCCTCAAGTTACTGAAGGTGTCCTGATCACAACATTCATTGTTGAAGATGCTATTAGGGCAGTCAAATATGGCTTGGACTATGTCTATACACAAGTCGATTCTATGATCGATATTTCCCTGGATCCTAATTTATTGAATCTATCAAATATTGAAGAACCGCTGGATCTGATCTATGCGCTCGAGACCTCAAATCCAAACTTTGGTGCCTTTACGCCCGAAGGCAAGATCATGTTCGCCGCTTTCGGCGATAGTCTTGCGATTGGCATGGCAGGCTTGGCAGATCTTGCAGATACAGTGATTGCAACAGTAGCTTATGCCGGTCCGCTCATGGGTGAATTTGGTATGGCTGAAGAAGATCATGATACCCTATTAATGGGTCTGGGTGAAGCTAGAGCTATGATCGGAATGTTTGCAGCTGACCTTGCAACTCCTGAAGTTTATACCATAGTTGACGAAGATACTTTGAATCTCTCAGCTTGGTTTGATGATGTTCCTGATAACTTATTGGCCGTATGGAAGAACTACTTTGAAGGCACCGATTCTTCTCTCGCAGGATTCTTCCCGACCTATATCATCGTACCGGAAGTCGGCACAAGCAACATCCCTGTTGAATTTGCGATGAAAGGCAACTATCCAAACCCCTTTAATCCTCTTACAACAATTGCTTTCGATCTACCTTCGGATGGCATGGTCAATATGACCGTTTTCAATATTGCCGGCCGTCAGGTTGCTAAACTGATCGATCGTCAAAGCATGCAAGCAGGTTCTTATGAACTTACTTGGAATGCTGCCGATCATGCTTCGGGTGTTTACATTGTTCGTGCCCAGTATGGGAACGAGGTGGTTTACCAGAAGATGACCTTATTGAAATAAATGTTCATTTAACATGTTCAAATCAGCCGCCGAATACGGCGGCTGATTTTTATCTATCCTTATGTGTAAAACAATTCTAAAATCCTTGATCATTTTCTTCTTTTTAGGCATATTTGCCCTCGCAAGCACGATGAATATTCTAAAAAACTCCTTTCCTCTGACACTCCCCGATACATCAAGGTTACAAACTGATCACCTGGCATATGATGTTTCGCACCAGGAACTACTTCGTAAATCCCGAAATGACACCTTACTATCCCGATATACTCTGCGTGAACAACACATTGAATTCAACCATGCAGGAAAGAAATACTCATTTTATGCTTCTTGGTCACGCAATATTTATAGAATAGCTGATCTACTTAATACGGATTATACATTTACATCACTAATTCCCATTTCTCACCGCTTTGACATAAAGGCACAAACACATCTTCATAACTGGTTGATTCAACCCGGTGTGAATTATACTTTTTCCCGTTCTCAAGATACTCTATTAATCAGCGATTTCCCCCGTTCTGATGTTTCCGCAATGAACTCCTATTTTTTCGACTTGCTCCCGGCTACGATCGGAGATAGCATCACATATAATAATTCTCTTGATGCATTTCATATAGAATTACTGCTAAGTAAAAACAAACAAGATCAACGTTTATTCTTTTATCTCAAATATGCAAGAACCATGGATCGCCTTAGCGAAACACATGAAAACTCAAGTACAAATGATAAACTAAGCGGACCGAGAGAATCGCTATTAACATTTAATTATTCATCCATAAAAGCGATGGCCGCTTGGCAGGTAAATGCCCATTCTTTGTTCTGGACGGGCATCAACTACCATTTTGCTCCCTTAGATTGGAATCATACCGTGTTTCCAGATGAACCCGACACAACAGAGATCGTCCAACTTGCAAACGGAAAAACAAATTCTTTCCATGCGCAACTCGGTTACAAAGCACTTTCATTGCCGGTCACACTTCAAGCTACTCTTTCCGTCGGCCATTTAAGCAATATCACGGAAGCAAGCACTCCGGTCATGGGATATGTTCTGCGCATCTTACCCATTTCCCATCAGGCGGACCTTTCTGTCTCTTCAAATTATCTTCTCACTCATTTCCATGTGGATTATCCCTTAAAGTCAGGTAATTCAATTTTTCTTCCCCAATTGGATGTAATTGCTACCCGCTTTTGGACAGATGTGTCTATAGAGGCACTTCTACAGTTTGGTCTGGAAGATATTGATTTTGAAGAGCACTATGTTCACGCGGCTTATATCGCATCCATTGGTTGTGAAGCGAAGATCGCATTGAATCGTGATCTCTTTCTGACATTCGAGGTAGAGCAGTTGATCCCCTATGTAAAAACGATCTCTCCTGAACCCCCTGCCCTGATACCCAGCGACATCAAGCAATATGGTGGTCTCTCCATATCTGCCGGTGTATCAATGAACTGGTAATTATCCTCTTAAATACATTTTTTCTACATATTCAATTGAAAATACTTTATACTATTGCATGGAAAAAAAATACGACATTATTGTGATCGGGTCCGGTCTTGGCGGACTCTCGGCAGGTGCAGAACTTGCAAGTAAAGGAAAACGTGTTCTTGTTTTAGAGCAGCATTTTCAGGTTGGCGGCTCAGCAACATCATTCAAGCGGAACGACTTTACTTATGAAGCCGGCTTGCATATGACCGCGGCAATTGATGAAGATCATGACCAATATGAATTCTTTAGAAAATGCGGTCTTAAAGATAAAGTAAAATTCGTCCCTGTGCCCGAATTCTATCACTTCGTGGGATATGACTTTACTTTTACTTTCAGCAATGATCTGGAAGATAATATTAAACGCCTTAGTGAAATGTTTCCCAAAGATGCAAAAGGTGTAAAAAAGTATTTTAAAACGATCTTTAGTATACATGATCAGGCAATGGCGGTTAACGAATTGAAAGGTGCAAAATTCTTCTTTTCACTGCTTCTATCACCGATCTTATTTCCAAAAGTATTAAGCAGCATGTTTTCAACGATCGGTAAATTTTTGGATCGCACGATCAAAGATGAACGTTTAAAAGCCATTCTTCTTGCCAATATTGGTTATTATGGTGATGACGCACATGAACTTTCATTTCTATTCTATGCTATTGCTCAAACAGGATTTTACCGTAAGGGCGGGTCCTATATCCAGGGCGGGTCTCATCATCTTCCTTATGCAATGGCTGAATACATTGAAAAGAATAATGGTGAAGTACTGACATCTCAGCAAGTGACAAAGATCATTATGAAAGACGGTGAAGCGGTTGGTGTCGAATATGTATCAAAGAAAAAAGATGCCACGATATCCGAGGTCTATGCACCGATAATTATAGCAAATACCGCAATACCCAATGTCACCAATGAACTGATCAAAGGGAAAGATGCTCTTCCTTTAAAAAAGAAATACGGAAAACTAAGAATTGCTCCATCCATCATGACCGTCTATATCGCTTTGGATAAACCTTTGAAAGAAATGGGGAATAGTTTTTACTCTCTTAATTATTACGAAGCAAAAGATTTCAAGATCAAAGATATGCCGCTGATCAATCGGGCTGACTTTACTGTACGTCCATATATCCTTTGTGACTACAGTCAGGTGGATTCGCGCCTAACACCTGAAGGGAAGGGATATCTTGTCCTCTCTATGATGGATTATATTGAAGATTGGGAAGATCTGTCCGAAGAAGAATATAAAGCGAAAAAAGAAAGAGCCGGCAAGATCATGCTTGAACGGGTGTGTAAGAATTTTCCTGAAATGTGTGATCATGTTGAACGCGTTGAAGTGGCAACTGCCAGAACGATGAAGCGCTATCTACAGACTCCCGGTGGGACTGCTTACGGTTATTCACAAACACCGCATCAGGCTATTCTCTTCCGCCCGGGTGCAAGCTCTCCGATAAATAATCTATATTTTGCTTCTGCATGGACACTGCCCGGTGCGGGGTTCGGCGGAGCCATGAGTGCGGGACTTATTTGTGCTGAACAAATTAAAAAAGACCTGGGAATAGAATAAGATGCAATTTAACGGATTCTTACCCGAAGCTCAGAAATTTCTGCAAGACCTTAGTGCTAATAATAATAAGGCATGGTTTGAAGAACGTCGTAACGAGTATGAAACTCTTATACTTGTTCCTCTGCGAAAACTGGTCATGGACCTAAGCACAACAATGCAGGAGATCGATCCGAAGCTAGAGCTTCGTCCGGTTGTTAACAAAACTATTTCCCGTATTTATCGCGATACACGTTTTTCTAAAGACAAATCAGTATTTCGAACAAATATGTGGATCAATTTCAAGCATCCCACTCCGGGATGGCATGACATGCCCTCCTGGTGGATCGAGATCAAACCCGAAGGTTATACTTACGGAATGGGTTTCTATCAGGCCAGTGCTACCACAATGCATGCTTTCCGTAACCGTATCGAAAGTGACCAATCTGCATTTAAAGAAGTAATTAAATTTTTCCCCGGCAGACCAAAATTTCGTTTAGAAGGTGACATATATAAGCGAAGGTTTAACTACTTCCTTCCGGAAGATATTCAAAAGTGGTATCAACGCAAGAATATGTATTTGATCTGTAAGCGATCGAATGACGAGGAATTATATTCGGAAGAATTTGTGCCTCTTCTGATCAGTCGATTTAAAGAACTGGCACCTTTATATCAATATTGGCTGGAAGTCTGTAAACCCAACTGACTCAAGTTTCTTAACTTTTCTACAATATTAGCATAAATAAAGGGCTAAAGCCCAATTGTAAAAGTTAAGAAACTTGAGTCAGTTGTTGTTTTTATAGACCGAAAGGCTTGATTACTCTTTCCAGCAATCCCTGAATCTTAGAAATCAAAATACCATAATTCGTGATCGGGACACCCTGTGAGTGTGCTTGACGGATACGGCGCTTATATTCAAGTCCGGTATTCATACAGCCACCGCAATGAATGATCAATTTATAGGGAGTCAGATCATCGGGGTAATCGTGCCCTGCAGCGATCTCAAAATCGATTTTCTTGCCCAGATATTCCTCTATCCATTTGGGGATCTTGTAGCGGCCTATATCATCACATTCGACATGATGTGAACATGCTTCAGCGATCAATACCTTATCGCCTTCTTCAAGTTTATCCAATGTTTTCAATCCATCAAGTAAAGTTGGCAGATCTGCTTTGTATCGAGCAAATGCAGTCGAAAAAGTAGTAAAAGGGATATCTTCAGGCACATCTGCTGCAGCTTTCAATACTGCCTGCGAATCGGTAATTGCTAATGTGGGTTTTTTGCCAAGCTTAGCAAAAACTTCTTTGATCTTATTCTCTTTGACCGTGATTGCGATCGCATCATGATCAAGGATCTCGCGAATGATCTGGACCTGAGGGAGAATGATACGACCTTTGGGAGCGGATAGATCGATCGGTACGATACAAACCACAAAGTCACCCGGATTAATGATATCTCCAATGATAACAGGATCTTTTTTAAAGTATTCGGGGACCAAAGCGATGAGTTTTTTCCGCAATGCGAGCATGTCATCATTTTTCTGCGATGAAACTTCAATATGTGGCAATTTCTCTTTATCAAGAAAAACCAAAGTCTCAGCAGAGGGTTTATATAAGTCAGATTTATTGAATACGATCAGATAAGGAATTTCCATACCTTTTAATTCATGTATGGTATTTTTATCATGTTCATCCAGAGTCTCTTTATCAAAGACCAGCATCACCACATCTGAACGCCATAAGACACGACGGGTTGCTTTTACACGCTGCTCACCTAATTCTCCGATATCATCTATACCGGCGGTATCATAAAAAGTAACCGGCCCGACAGGGATAAGTTCGTAGTGCTTTGCTACCGGATCCGTTGTAGTACCCGGCATCTTTGAAACGATCGAAATGTCCTGCTCCGTAATCCCATTGATCAAAGAGGATTTGCCGACGTTACGTCGACCGAGCAAGGTAATGATGAGTCTCTCTCCACGAGGTGTTGCCATGGCGAGAAAATAGACTTTCTATAAAATAAATGCAACTACATTTATTTAGATAATACGATTTTTTGGGTCAGTTCAGTCATTCCGACCTGAATATGTATAAAATATATCCCGCTGGAGAGAGTTGAAGCATGAATAGGAATTTGATAATCACCCGGAGCATAATATCCGTTAAGGATATTCAGACATTTCCAGCCGTAAATATCATAAAGCGTTATTAACACATCATTTCCCTGGTCCAAGTGAAGGGGTAATTTTGTACCGGGATTAAAAGGATTTGGATATGCAGCTCCAATGCTTCCTTCCGGTAATATGTGAAATCCTTCACCGGGAATGCTAAGCGTTACCGACATCGCATCATGCGATTGAATATCTCCACTGTAAGTAATATCATTTAGGATATATGTGTATGTTTGACCGGGTAAAACAAATTTATCAATAAATTCATAATGATTTGTTACTGACGTTGTGCCGGCTCCTTCAATGGAAGCAATGAATTCATCATTACGGAAAATTTGGAATGCCGCGTTTTCGGTCTCGCTTGCGGTAGTCCATTGCAATATAACTTTCCCGAATAAATAATCAGCTTTGAACTCCTGCAATGCGATAGATGTGGGCACCTCGCTTACGGTATGTGAACCCAGGTAAGAAAATTCATCTTCGCCATAGCTATTCCATTCAGATTCAGTATAGGTGGTATTTCCACACGACACATCTGCTTTACGAACTAAAGTAACATCTTGTGCAAAATATGTTTCAGAAGTGCTCACGACACCAATAATATCCACAAGTGCATCATTATAATAAAGTTCAATAGCATCATTGCCATTAAAATTTACAACTGAACTATTTGTCAAATCTGCCTCAGCAAGGATCATCGCATCTGCATCGGGGTGGGCAACAACATATACTTCATTATTAAGCAAAGTCCCACTTAATGTCAAAGATTGACTGGGAGATGTAGCCGCATTGGAATATAATTTCATTGTTATCTTGCCAAGATCAATATCATCACCGGAATTATTAAATATTTCAAGGGCTTTATTTGTAGAGCCTTCAATATACTCTGAGAAAAAGATTTTTGTGCTGTCCACGCTACCCACAGGTGCGGTTGTCATTACCGTAATAATATTTGAATTTCCACTTTCTTCACCGACTTTATATGCCACAACACGATAATAATAGGTTACAGAAGAAGCAAGTCCACTCACGATCTTACTTTGAACATCACCTGCATCATAGGGTCCATACCCGCTGATATAACTTGAAAAATCGCTACTTTCTGAGATAAATAATTTATATCCGGTCGCACCACCAACAGCAGACCAATTAGCAGTAAATCTATCAAATTGGATAGATGATGCAGTTTGAGCGCTTGGAGCTTCAAAACTTGAACTGGCTACATTCCAGATCGAATCAACATATTCCGGATGATCGATAAAAGGGTTACGATTCCCCTGAATGGCATAAACGGCTTCAACACGATCAAGCTCTTTTTGACTTACGGCATCTAATTCATGCCAATTTAATAACATGTCAAGTGCCCAATCTTCTAGTTCACATTTATTGGTCATACCGGATGAGCCCCAACTCGCATCTTCCGTATAATAGCGTGTAGTGATATAAAAATAAGTCCTTGCGAGGTCACCTTTATATTCGTCGATGGGTTCGAATACATTACCAGTATATCCTAAACCTGTACGAGCTGCTCCAAATTCTGTACCGTTGGCTGATCTATATGTAGCTGCCCCTGAGGCAACTTCTCCATAAGGATAATTATTTCTTGTTGAATTTGATATTCCTTGGGCAGGATATAAATGATAAAGATCTGTATAGTGTGGATAAGATTCATTTGCCCAAGATTTGGGCCAGGAATGTTCACGGTTATATGTATTGGCTAAGTCTGTACCTGCACTTTGATCTTCATCATAATGAAATTCTTGTTCCGTATACATACACCAAATATAATCACTGCCAAGAGAAGTGCGAATATCTGTGCTAGCAAAAGCGGTCCATAAGTAATCATATGATTTTTGAGTATGTCCATCAATAATATTGTGTAGAGCTAATCTTAGATCATTTCCATTTAAATCACTTGCATCATCATAATAACCAGCTGGAATTGCGGCAAAAGCAAGGGAGGCTGTCAATACAGCAAGTAGAAGGCAGGAGATTTTCATTCGATTTTTCATTTTATAATATGTCTCATCAGGTTAGTATAACTAAACAATATATAATAAAAATGTCCTAAACAGTATGAATAACTTTTAAGAGAACGAAAAATTGCGTCAATTGACAATAAATTAACGCTTTCTTGCATGAGTCATGAATATATTTTGAATACAAAAACAAAAACACCAACCTGGGTACAGACCGGTGTTTAATGATTTGTACTTTTATTATTTTACGGAAGCGTTTATATCCTTGACCATTTCCAGTGGTTTTACTGCATCACCATAAAAAGAATTAATATTTTCAGCTGTTCCTTTTAACATTGATTTGAACATGTTCTGAACATCTTCTTTTGTTACAGCATTTTCAGCATTTTTAGCTGCCCCTGCCATTTCTTTCTCAGCATCAACGGGAATCTCTTCATCCCATTCTTTAAGAATTTCTCCCGTCTTACGGTTTCCTTCTTTTATATGAACTGCATTCATAGTATAAAAAACTAAAAAGCAATTTTCATCTTTTACAAGATCAGGCAATTTATGTTTATTACCTTCCCCATCATAAACACATACTTCGGGTATATTCCATCCGATAAGACCAGCAACTTTTTTGTCTATTTTGGATTTTTTATAGGCTTCATATTCACCTACAGGAGCAGTCTTAAAATAGACCTGTTTTGTAGCAGGAAGTACTTTGGGTAATTTGTTTTTCTTGAGATTCTTAAGGGTCTTTTTAAGATTATTGAATACATCCCTATATGCTACGTCTTCAATAAAACGCATGTCGGGGCCGGTTTGGGCAGCTATCACACCGTTGCTTCCTATTAAATAGATAACACCTAAACCATATGGAATTCTTCCACCTTTTTCGCTTGCAAATGAAGCTGAGAAGCCCATTTTCTCCGGTACTTCGCCATAATATCCTTCAAGATGACCGGGATTTGTGCCAATATATAAAGTACTTTTAATTTCATACTTCCATTCGGAACCATCCGTCCTATAAAATTCAAACCCGGGATAATTTTCCTTAGACAAGGCATCCTCATATTCAGGATTGCCGAAATGAACTGCAATAACTTTAACTGGTTCTGCAAAAAGGCTTAGGGAAAAAGCCAACAATAACACGCAGATAATCACTAAATACTTCCTGTTCTTCATCAAATTCCTCCTTCATTGTTTACTTGATATATTATAATAAGCATTTGGTGGTAAAAAGTCAAATATCAATTTATTCGCTTAGAATTGAAACACATCTTCAATTTTCAATTTGAATACACGGGAAATATCATATGCCAATCGCAATGAAGGATTATATTTTCCCTTTTCAAGAAAAACAATGGTTTCACGACGGACATTTACTTTCTTAGCCAGATCCTGCTGAGTTAAACCGAATTTTGCCCTTAACTCTTTAATTCTATTATGCATCTTTAATACCGCATGAGTTAGTGATCAACCAAGTAATCACAAAAGTTAATGACATTCCGACAAATCCGAAGCTGAACAGAACTCTGCTGTCAATGTCTATGAATGACTGAATGAATAACAAGATGAGCCATATGAACAATGTTATATAAAATGATATGCCGGCGGATTTTCGAACGATCTTCTTTGATAACTCATCATCTTCAGGTAAGCCCTCTTCTGTTGATCTGATCCTTTTAATTCCATAAATAATTCCCATAATAAAAAGAATTGCGATCATGACCATATGGATTAATTCTGCGATAAAAAGGATCTTGGTCTCTTCACCGATACCGGATTGAAAAATTCTGATCCCGGAAACAACGGTCACTCCGGATAAAAGAAATATCGGGAAAAATAGCTTTTTCATCATTTTCTCCTATGTTATATTATTCTAACATAATGTTAGATATTATTAACATATTTGTCAAGAATATTTTTTACTTTTTATCGTGTGTTTTTGAGAGGCTATTGTTTAATAAAGTCGATTCCGTTTACGTAGAAATTCCATTAAGGCAATGCGACAATCCATATCCGTCAAAATTAGTGTGTGGTCTATTAGATTTTCCCCACACTCCCGATTTATTTCATCACAATATGCACGAACCTTGTTGTGATATTCGTCTTTGATCTGCCGGACATCCAGTTTAATATCTTCACCACTCTCCATATCCTTAAAGCGATGTTTCCGGGACTGTTTTAATTCCCACTCACCGGGATCCAAAAGCTGGATAACCAAAACATCATGCCCAAGATATCGTATATGTTTCAGTCCTTTCATCATGGCTTCTTTATCGTCCAAAAGATCTGATATTAAAATAACGAGACCTTTTCTTGGTAGCTTTTCCGTTATATTATGAAGTGTATCTCCGATATGAGTGTGCTTTGAGCATTTTGTTTTTTGCAAAGCTATAAGAAGTTCATTTAGATATGAGTTCACAGATTTTGGTGGGAATAAACTTTCAATTTTTTCGTTAAATATTGCTAGTCCAACTGCATCATTTTGTTTTATCAATAACCAGGTTAAAGCTCCGGCGATCAATTGAGCATATTGATATTTGCTGACTTCACCTTCACCCGGAAACCCCATTGAAGCACTGTTGTCGACCAAGATGTACGTATTAAGATTAGTTTCTTCTTCATATTGCTTGATATAATAACGGTCCGTTTTTCCATAGACCTGCCAATCGATATGGCGTATATCATCACCCGGCATATATTGACGATGCTGGGAAAATTCAACAGAAAAGCCATGATACGGTGAGCTGTGTAATCCCAGCATCAATCCTTCCACAATGGTCTTGGCTTGAAAACGCAGGTTCCCAAGATCAATGATCGATCCGGGACTGTAATCCAATTTAGGCATGATGAACCTGAATAAGCTGTTTGATCATATCTTCCATTGATACGCCGTCAGCTTCTGCTTTAAAGTTACGCAAAATACGGTGGCGCAATACCTGGGGAGCGACGGCATTGATATCTTCCTCATCCGGAGTCATCTTACCCAATAAAGCTGCTCGGGTTTTTGCTGCTATGATAAGATATTGAGATGCACGTGGACCGGCACCCCATTTGACATAATCTTTTACCATGGGTATTTCAGATTCAGCGGGGCGGGTGGAGCGCACCATATTAACCGCATAATCCACGACATGTTCAGCAACCGGTAAACTTGAAACTATTTTTTGAATATTGATGAGTTCTTCTTTTGAGATAACTTTCTTTAAGCTAACGGGGGCTGCTCCGGTTGTACGTGTTACGATCTCTTTTTCCTCCTTCTCAGAAGGATAACCTACATGTAACTGGAACATAAAGCGATCGAGCTGAGCTTCAGGTAAAGGATAGGTCCCCTCTTGTTCAATCGGGTTTTGAGTTGCAAGGACAAAGAAAGGTTCTTCCAGGGCATAGGAAGTTCCGGCCGCTGTCACTTGATGTTCCTGCATAGCCTCCAGAAGGGCGGATTGAGTCTTCGGAGGGGTTCGATTTATCTCATCAGCTAAAATAATATTTCCAAAAATAGGTCCCTTAATAAAACGGAATTCCCTTTTACCACTCTGTCGATCCTCTTCAATTACTTCCGTACCGGTAATATCCGATGGCATAAGATCAGGCGTGAACTGAATACGACGAAAGCGCAAATCCATCACATCTGCAAGGGACTGGATCATCATGGTCTTCGCCAATCCCGGGACACCTACAAGTTGTGCATGTCCCTTAGAAAAAAACGCAATAAGTAAAGCTTCCAGGATATCATCCTGTCCAATGATAACCTTTGCAACTTCTTTACGAATAGCTTCGTATTGTGTATGTACTGATTTGAGTGATTCGATTTGATCCATTAATTAAATTCCTTTTATTAGACCGAAATTTAAGCTCTATTGAGATTTATGACAAGATGTTTCGTAGACAGGATATCCAAGATAGAATAATTTTGACCAGATAACAGGATTAACCGGATAAAGCTTAAATACCCTGTTTACTTCTTTATGACCCCTGCCTGGCATTTACTAAACGAAGCTTTAGCACAGTATAGCTTAAAGCTTTCGGATTTTTCTATTTGATAGAAAAGAAAAAAAACCACCCCGAAGCTCTATTGAGATTTATGACAAGATGTTTCGTAGACAGGATAACAAGATTAACAAGATGAAGCTCCGGTTCTTTACCACTTCTTTTCAATTTCCTCATAGGACTTATTATATCCTGATTTCCACTTACCTCTTCCTGATTACTGCATAGTGGTTATTAGCAAAATGAAAGTGCAACGGTATTTTTCAGTTTACTTTTAGTAGTTTCATTTATATTGAATTTAATATCAGCAAGTGTTTTCAAGGTTTCATTTTCTTCCAATGATACAACAAGTTTTTGGGAAATAAGATTCCATTCTGCTATAACGAAAAAATTA
>Ga0208904_1000297_pt1 | contig 43170 bp, 81 predicted proteins | sample AntAceMetag02UKB_FD_184774 | JGI IMG/M metagenome (GOLD analysis project Ga0208904, IMG submission 184774) | Saline lake microbial communities from Ace Lake, Antarctica - Antarctic Ace Lake Metagenome 02UKB (SPAdes) (version 2) | ecosystem: Environmental > Aquatic > Non-marine Saline and...
ATCAATTAATGAAAAGAACATTAAAGAAGATTGGGATTAAGGACTGGTATAATTTTTCCCTCCATAATATTCGTAAGACTCATGGTAATTATTTGAAAGCATTGGAGATTGATTCTGGAGAAATTTGTTATAGATTGGGTCACGATTTAAATACTTTTATCAAGCATTATGGATCTGCAAATGTATTTGATAGAAAGGATAAAGTTGCGATGGTAAAAATCTTAGGAGATGTTTATGGGTTCAAATGAAAAATTTTTAAACCAAGGTATAATTCGGTTTAAAGATAAACAAATCAGCTATACTAAACAAGGGGAACAATGCTTAAATATTTAACTTATATTATAAAGATAAACACAATAGAAACATTTAAATAGTGGTGGTGGTATATTATAGTATGAAAGAAACAATATGCAAACACTGTCAACATGAATGGGTGACAAAATCTAAAATGATTCTTGTTACTTGTGTTTCATGTGGATTGAAAACCAATGTTTCATGTGGATTGAAAACCAATAATAATCTAAAAACAAAAGTAGAGCTGAGGGCGGGGCTTAATACTAACCGCCCAAAGCCTATAATTTCAAAATGATAAACAAAACAAACTGTCTAACTGATGAACAGGTTAAGATTAGAGATTGGGGTGAACGCTTTAACGAGGAGCAGAGGTTAAAGGATTTAGGGAACGCCCAAGAGTTGATTGGCTCTTGTGGTGCTGAGGTTGCCTGCTTGAGACAGGAACATGTGAACAAAGCAATGAAACTATTATTGATCAAAGGCAGCGATGCATCTAAAGGGAAGAAAGGAGCGAAGAGAGGCAAGGACAGAAACATTCCAATCGCTCCGGAAGTCATGCGCGGTTTAAGGTATTTGCCTGTTGGTTCTGACACTGCTAAAGATGCTGGTGTGAGGGCCTTGCAGATTGCCTGGAACAAAGCAACAAAGAAAGCTCTGGGCAACTCCTTGAACTTTCATATACTTAGGCATTGCTTGTCAGAAGATACAGAAGTATTAACAAAGCAAGGGTGGAAGAATTATAAAGATCTTTTAATTGGTGAAGAAATATTCCAAAAAACAGGAGAAAAATAAAAAATGAATCAAATAAATAAATTCAAATGTGGGCTCTGTAAAAATTCTGAGTGGACTACAAGAAAAGCACTTAGAAAACACATCGGTGAGCAACACGCAAGAAATAAGTTCACTAACGATGGCTGGGACTCAAAGAATAGTGCCCCTATTAAAAGAAGATGGTGGATTATTGAGGTGTTTGAATGAAAATGAATGAAGTAATACGAATTAAAACGTATGAACCTACGAGGGAAAAAGAAAATAATCCTCGTAAATTAGGGTATAAGGCGAAAGAGGTTAAAAAATGGTATTTGCTTCCACTCTTTTTAGTTTTATTAGCAACGACAATATTTTGGTTTTATCTTTCAGTAAATTACTTTGATTTATTTGAATCTTATAATTCTGAAATAAAAGATATTACACTAGTGAATTTAAGAGTTGTTCCAAATATATTTTTTAACTGGGTTTTAATCTCTTTGACAATATTTAGTCTAATCGCATGGGCTAAGAATGGATTTGATAGATTAAATAATGATGAAAAGAATGTAATATTTGGCGGTGGGATTTTCTGGATGATTACAGGGATAGTTTTAGGAATAATCTTGGGCGTGATTGAGGTTGGGTATGGTGGAGTTGGTGGGGCAATAATCTATGGAGTTATTGGTGGAATGGGTGGGGGGTTTATTATGGGAATATGTTTTGCTATATTTGAAATTGGGTGGAATTGGAGATGGAAATAAAATGACTAACACACTACTTCAACGATGGGTTCAGACATGGCAAAACTATGAGCAGACAAGCCCAGAAACCCTCGGAGCAATAAGAAATATGCTCTTCATGGCTGTCTTCGCAGATCTTTTCCTAGTCTTCTGGTATTTTGAACTGAAGAAGCTCGCGCTAGCTTTATTTGTAGTGATAATTGTATTCTTAGCATTGATTTTACTAATTGAAAGGAGGCAGAACAATAAAATGATGGACCAACTAGATTTAGACGATGGAACAGAGGAAGTTGAAGAAGAAGAAAGCGAGGATGGGGATGAGGAAGAAGTAGAGGAAGAAGTAGAAGAGAAAGATGCCCCTAAGAAGAAAAAGAAAGCAAAGAAGAAAGCAAGAGAGACTGAAAGTGAACCTCAAGAACAATCCTTGGGAATGGACATAGGACTTCCTAGCGCAGCAGAGTTTGAAGAAAGAGCAAGCAAAGCAATAGGTATGTAACTTCTAAAATCAACTTATTTTTTCTTTTTATCTTCTATTACTTCTGAAAGATAGGATAGCTAACAATTATCCATTTTATTTTAGGTCATACTACATTGTTAAGTTAGCGGTTGGTTAAATCATAAACTAAATACTACACAATAGATTTAAATAATGCGGAATACTACTTTTTCTATGGAAATTAAACATATCCCTATCGTTGAAAAAAAGAAACTTGTAGCTTCGGGTGCTTCCGTTGTTGTAGTCATACCTAAACAATGGTTAAAAGAAAATGGATTGGAAGCTGGTAGCGAAGTGCTTATGGTTGCGAATGGAGATTTAAAATTTATGAAAATTAATAAAGAAAGTATTAGTAAGTTAAGAAAATCATTAGTTGATGTTCAAACGGACTCTACAGTCCTCAGTAGTTGTGAGGCTTCGTAGCGTTGGAGATAGAGATGGTAGGGTATCTTTGTATTTTACCCATAATCCCACCATCTTAAGAGAAGGTGAGATATATCACAATATTATAAGATTGGTGGACAGAATTAGGGAGACAAAAGAGACAAAAGAAAACCTTGAGTTGTTAAACAATGAGATAAAAAGTCTTTATGAATTTTAATTCACATATTTTTCAAAAGGTCTAACAAATTTCTCAATCATATCATTTGAACGTTTCTTTGCCTGAGTTATGAAATGTTTGATGTAACTTCTAGCCCATTCTTCCATTGTCCCCTCACAGGAACATTCACGAACTTTTTAAGGGGCTCTCTTTCTTTTACATTTAGGATTTTTATTCCGCGCCCAGTGAACTTATACTTCACCCAGGATTTGTTTCTCCTGTTAAATGCTTGATAGATTGGCATTTTACCTAGTTACGCTAACCCCATAGCCTTTTTTCTTCTTGAAGACTGAAGCAGTAAGACCTTTACCCCTCATCTTTATAGCCTTTGCTTTAGCTGTGGTCTTTTTCATTGCATTATATGCTACCATTTTAATTCTTACCCCCTTTCAGCTTCTTCTTAGTCTTATTTAGTTCTTTGAACACTATCCCTCCAGCAGATATAACCGCTACAGGTCCTATGAACCTTCCTAACGTTGATCCGGTAGTAGTTAATGGGTTAGTAGTGCCTGCAGAAAGATGTGGCTGGAGTGCTCCCCCTAAGACGCTTGCACCCATAGCACCGCCAGCTAGGGTGAAAGTAGGAATTAGATCACTTACTATTTCATTATTTTTTTGCTTTTTCTTCTTACTCAAGACCCATCCCTCCATAATCCCTCATTAAATTATTCTTTCTTGTTTTCTTCCTTCTCTTTGGAGATTTTAGAACATAAGTCTTACCACCATACTTTATTTTAGAAGGTCTTTTAGTAGTTTTACCAATCTTAGATCCACCATTTCTACTTACCCCAACAGAAGCAGCAATTCCGCTTCTAGCTGACACACCCCTATTAGCAAGCCCTAAAGCCTGTACAAAACCTACCTTCTTGGCTGATGCTTGTGCCTGGCCGATTCTTACAGCCTGTTTCTTTTTTGCTTCAAACAAAGCTTTTCTCCTGATAGAATCTATCTCTTTAGCCTGTGACTTTTCTACTTGTCTTCTCTTTTTAAAGCCTCTATAAAGGCCCTTTAATCTTTTTCCGTTTAAGGACATTTTTTGTTTCTCCGACTATGATTTGAATACAATCCTGAGAAAAAAAATCAGGAAAAAAAAATAAATTATCTTCTGGATCTACCTCCAAATACTACAAGTAATAATCCTATCACTATTGTGATTATTACAGCAAGGACTATTATCTCCCAAAAGTCTGCGAATGTTCCAAGCCCAACAAGAGTGTCATTACTAGCAGTACACGCCTCATCACCGTAAGTGTATGTATATGTTACATTCCAGTTACTATTGTTGAACCCTCCTGAATCACCTGTACCCCCAGAATAGATTATATAACATCCAGTCTGAGTATAATTAGTGGAAGGAATTGCATCACCAGTAGTAGCATTAAACACTTCTGAAACTGAACCACAAGCAGCCCCACAAAGAAGGTTAGCAGCAAAGTATTCCCCGGTTAAATCTTCAACAGTTGTAAGAGTCTCATTAGTAGCTGTTGCAGAATTTGCCTGTGAAACTATATTTGTATCTTTAAATTCTTGTATAATTATCAATCCTAAAATCAAAAATACTCCAGCTATCACAAGTGCAATTACCGCGGGACCTAAGGTGTTTAACTGTCCAGCTTTAGAATCCATTAAACTTCTCATCATAAACGATTGAGAAGTTTAACGTCTTCCTCGGCCACCGAACACAACTAATAGCAATCCAATAACAACTGTAATAACTACAGCTAAAACTATGATTTCCCAAAAGTCTGCAAAAGTTCCAAGTCCAACAACTGTCTCATTAGCAGCAATGTATGCTTCTGTTCCTGATGTTTGTGTGTCTCTCAATTCCTGAGAAATTACAAGACCAAAGACAAGAACCACAGCTGCGAATACAAGAGCAAGAATTGCAGGAGCTAATGTATTTAGCTGTCCTTTTTTCTGTTTTATTATGCTTCTCATATTTCACCCCCTTTCAAAAAATTAACAACCATAGATTTTACTAATATTTTAAAGTTTAAAAAGCATAGTTAACATGAGTTTACAATTGTAAACAATTGTAAACAATTGTAAACTACCTTTCGCTAAGAATCATTGATGCAAAACCTACTAATCCTACAAGTATAAACAGACTTGCTAGCCACCAATCTAATAATTGTAAAGTAGCCAACATAATAGAACCAAACAACCCAACAACAGAAGAGAATCCAAACGCTCTAGTGTTACCAAATCTTACTGTGCTTATGAATAACACAACGCAAAACCCAATTAAAATTAAGGCCCAGAACCATCCCCATGTTACAATATAACTCCATTTAGCAAGACCATAAATTAGCCCTCCGTGTGTTGCAATCAATTCCGATGGTAAAGTAAAATTTCCTACGCTCATGCTGATGTCCTCGATAATCTAAACAAAATAGCAACTATTGTCGCTATAATTGAAAATACCATTAGTGCCAAGATCCCTTCTCCAACATAATTAGGCAATCCAAACCTATTTTCAACAGATTCCATCATGTTCCAGACAGAAACAAATGGTAAAAATACTCTTCCTAAAATACCATAACCGCCACGCAATATCTTTCCTTCAAAATCACCTGTCCCTGGATCAACATCTGAGGGGGTTATTCCTGTTTTTTGAGTTTGGGCTTCACTTGAAAAAGTGTCCAAGTCAGAATATTCATTCAAATCATAAGTCAATCCAGAATCATAATAATTGCTCCACTCTCCGACTATTGTTCCTGCAGCAAGCACAACCACGCTTACCACTATAACTGCAAAAAACATATTCTTTATAGTTGCTCCTTTAATATTCATTTTCATCCTCGCCAACTCCAAATAAACAATATCCCAATTACCAACTGGGCGATTATAATTGCCGGATTAACATATATAATACCAGTTATCCCAAGCATAACAAATGCTATTAGATACACCCCAACGCCAGCAGCAGGGGAATAAACACCAATAGCCATGAAAGTAAACAAAAGAATAAAACTCCAAAACAACCCCTCCATTCCATAAATATGTGAAACATCACCAACTTTTACATTGTTTAATATATCAATTCTTGTTTTTTCCCCATCAACTGTCCTGAATACCTGCGCCCTATAACTTGCTTTCTGATCTCCAACTTCGCAAGTAAGTGTTCCGGAAGCAGCGACAGTTGAACTATCACACACTGTTGTTGTTCCATTTGCTAAAATCCTTTCTACCTTTAGATTGTAAGTTGCTGTGTCTCCGCTTGTATCAACCCAAGTGAAAATAAACGTATTTGTTTCATTATTGAATGTAAAAACATGGGACAAATCTGTTACATTATCAAATCTATCAAATGGATCTGTTGTGTCCTCGATAACAAAAGGCAGTACACAAATTACAGTGCGACAGGCAACAACCATATCCCCTGTAGATTTCACTAAAACCCCACTTGGATTATAAAATTCAATCCTATACTTGGCATCATTTTCTATAAGTTTTGAAGTTATCTGTCCAAACACATCTGTAACATCCTCATGGATTAAAATGTATTCGCCTGTGCTTTGTATAAATCTATAAACCTTTATTGTATAGCCCTCAAGTGGAGCGAGACCAACATCTTTTATCTCTATGATAATTGTGCTTCCTGATGAAGAATTTAATAAATACAAATTCTGGAGAGTAGTTGCGTTACTAAACTTTTGATTATCAAAATCATAAAGTTTTGTGTGGTAATTTGTAGCAGATAATTCTATTGCAACATCTGTAAAGAATGTTTCGTTACTGTTTATGCAGAACTGATAATTGTTAGCACCAGTTAAATCAAAAGAGGAGTTTTTTGTTATAGAGCTTGATTCGTTTAATTTCCAAACAAAAGTTGCATCAAAGTCGGCAGTTAATAAGGCTAGAGTTGATTCGCTGTAGATTGTATAGTTCACTGCTCTTTCTGCAGTTCCGCATTGAGATAAATTGGATGGGCTAACTGTCTGATTATAAAATGTAGAATTATCTGTTAATGTATCACCAGTAGAATTTATTAAATTTATTTCCCAGTAAAATTCAATTTCTGTAGAAACTGAAACAATTGGAATATCTATTGTGGAAGAATAGATATAATTATCTCCTGAACTTGAAGATAATATAGAACTATATCTTGAATTATTATAAACAAAAACTGCACTAGTAGAATCTTCATCATACCTTCCAGGATCATAAGTAAAATTAATTGAAAATCTATGTCTTGAAGTATCATAAACAGGAGTTGTATATGTTTGTGAATTTTCTGAAAACCCTACATTGTCAAAAACAAGATTCAAATATTGTAAAATTCCTATTGTATCTGAATGAAACAAAAAAGGTACAAGACAAAAACCATTTTCTAATGTACATCCTGAAAGATAAGAATTTATTGTATTTGCTAAATTGTTTGTTCTATTATTTGTATGATTAAATTTATCCTGATAAGTGAAAACAATATTATTATCTATACTTAGATTAACATTATTTGGTGTAACTTTTGTATTATCTGAATTAAAATATTCAAACTTATCTAAATAAGCTACGAGTAAGTTAGAACCATTCCCATATAAATTAATTTCATTCCCAGACGTGAGAGTTATATTTTTATTTACCCATGCACTAGAAGTTGATGTGCTAATATCTTCGCTGAAGATGCCATTAATAAAAACTCCAATATGTGGAGTTGGAAGTTGATCAGTTCCAGAATACCAAATAGATAAATTTCCTGTAGGAGTATTGAAAAAAATCGTTTTAGATATATTTCCATTAGTTGCACTTCCCCTTAACAATAACACATTATCACCATCAAATTTAAAGCAAGAAATTATTCCATCACATTCTTTATACATAGTACCAAGATTATTATGACTTTCCCAACCATCTGCAAATTCTCCTGTTTCAATAAATTGGTCAGGCACCCCATCTTCAAAACTATCGTTAGTATACTCAAATCCACTCAAATTTAAAAAACCACTTATTAATACATTTACTGAAGAAGGAATAGCCAACCACCTTGTAATATTCTGGTCTCCTGTGAAAGTCAAATCTTCTGTAGTTAGACTATTATTAAAAGTTGTGTTGCTCCAACTCAAAGCCTCGACAACTGGCAAAAACAACCCAAAAATCATAATGGTAACTAAGGCTAAGACTATTTTCGTAGCTGAGGAACGATTTATGAGGCTCTGATTTGTTAAGTTATTAATTTTTTTCATCACCAGCATAGATCCTCCCATTTTACTTCATAACTTTCATAATCTTCATCTTTTATAATATACCCTCCAGTTGCTTCCACTTCTATTCTTAAATCACCAACAAATACACTAACCCATGTATGTTCTGGATAATTTGTTTCTCCTAGATAATATCCTGCAGAGCATTGGGCTTTGATTTTTTCTTTCCTTAACTCTCTAACTAATTTCTTGCTAAAATCTGTGCAATCAAAATAATCTAATTTATATTCTCTGCTATCGGAAACTCTTCGGGCCACAGCTTTAATTAACTTAATTTCCTCCCAGTTAGGAACTACCCCATAATCCCTAACAATAATTTTTTCAATCTCCACTGCAGAATAATACATTAGATTTATCTCTTCACTTGGATTTTCCTGCAAGGCACTAGCAGAATAAATAAATATCATTAAGCAAACTCCCATATAAATCACCCATAATATTTTCCATTCCATTATCTTTCATCCCCTGGAAACTTTCCAAACAATAAAATCATTACAACGACTATCATCACTGTCACAAACATTGGATAATAACTACCAAGCAAAAGGTTGGCTATTGGAAATCTTGTAATTGTTGTTGCAAACTCGGGGTTGGTTGCCAACTCCTGCCAAGTGTTGGCTAACATAACAGATAGGATAAGTCCGATTATAGCAGCGATACCATAAAACCAAAAGAATAACGGACTTATCCTGGTGGAGTAACCAGTTAAAGCTAACGCGCCAAAGTAAGCAAAGACAATCGCTAAAAAAGCATAATCCCAGATGCTAGATTTTTCTATGGTATTTATTTTATCTAGGGGACCTCTTATTTCTGTTGTGTTGTAGTCATCACTGGTTTCTAAATAATCATCAAGACTGTCATAAAGCTGGGGAGTTATATGGTTTAAGAAAAATAACAAAATACCTACTACAAATATCGCTATGATTGCATAAAGCAAACTAGGAATATCCCCCTTCTTATTCATTTTAGTTCGAGTTATTTTTCTTAACATTAAAATTTTATCTCCTTTGTGACTTTTCCTTTTAAGTTTCTAACAGCTTTTGCAATCTCCCTATCTGCATCAACTAACTTAACATCATTCTTTAATGCAAACTCTTTTCTTACTTCCTCCAATTCCCGCGCTATCCTTGAAACTCCTGATTTTCTAGTCATGCGATCCCATACCTCCTTGCATTTTGAAGATTCTTTTTATAAATCCATGTATTGATAAAAGTGAATAACCAAAGAAGGGCTAAAAGACCTGCTGCAAAATAATAAAAATACCAAGAAATAACTGTGAATCCGGAGAAAAAGGTTTCTAGTTTAGGATTTACTATTTCATCCTGCAAAGAAACAAAAATTATATTTATTCCTATCAGAAAAAAGATAATAGCAAAGATAAACACAGTCCATTTTACTGGAACTGCTTGTTTAGTAAAGAAAAATGCTAGAAATAATAATAAGGCAATACCAAATATAAAATAAATAGATCTGGTAGTCGAGTCTGTCCTTTGAGATGTAGGTTCTATCCCAGCAGGATTTACAAGGAAAGAATAAGATTCTGTATAATTATTTGAGGCATGGAGGCAGGTAACATAATAATCATACTGCCCCTTTTCTGCAGTCTGTGTTGAATTTAAAGTGTAATTATGATACCCTTTTATCGCTTCCTGGTCCGTCATTTCTAAGTAATCAACAATTATTGTGTTATCTGGAGACGGACCTATGATTGTTATATTGCATTTCGCATCTGTAACAATTCCACCAGCCAGCCTAATAGGGTGTCTTATGTCATAAGATACTGATTGTTTTATTGTCTCAGCATTTATTACAGGTAGAAACAGAATACAAAAAAAAATAGCAAGTGTAACAGAACTATAATTTAATTTTATCATACCAGCTCCCCCCCTTATTTGGTTTCATATTCCCATCGGACTTGCCATGTATGTTCTCTACAGTGATTCTTCCTAGCCAGTTCTTTTCATTCTGTTCTAATGCTCTCTTTAATGCTAAGAACGCTGGAACAATTACAACTCCCTCTATATGATTAAGCATTTCCCTATCTTTTATATCATAGTTTCTCCAGTTCTTAGCCAAATCTCTGTTCAAATTGTCGTGCATATAAATCATCAGCCTATTAATCTCTGGATCTTCTACATGAGAAAGAACTGTACTCTGGTTTAATATAGAACTAAGAGCAAATTTAACTACAGCAATACCATCTTCATTCATCATGGGAGAACCTTCTTTCACATACTTACCTTCAAAGTCCTCTCGTATTCCTTTTAGTTTCAGAATAATCTCTTTCAGTATTTTATCCGGATTTGTCTGAGCAACTAAGACTGCCTGAGCCTGCATTACCTGTTCCTGTAATTGGGGCGCATAAGGAACATTCTGTGCTTCTCCTGCTTGGGTTTGCAAAGCATTCTGGTATTGGTACTGCTGGTAGGATTCATCAACCAATTTTTATTTCCTCCTTTTCTTACGTTTAGAAATAATAGGTCTTGCTACTAACCCTGAAAGTTCTCCAGTCAATGGTTCAGGTGCTTGGATGTCTAGTTCAAACGATACCAATGAAGGCTTACGTTTAAACTTTCTCTTTGCTTTTGGTACTCTTCCTAATGGCCCTTCTCCAAAGCCAAGACCTGGAATTAAGAATGGGAATATGAAACCTCCCCCTCTTGGCGAGATTGGTGTAAAATCAAAAAAAGAACCTTTAACCGGTTCAAAAAACTCCTGTTCCTGCTTTTGTCTTTGGGAAAATCTCTGAATCGTTGGTTGAATTGGAGTTATTGCCTGCATATCTGCCTGTCTACCTAACACTGGTTGAATCTGTCCAAGTCCTGTACTAACTGTACTAACAATTGCCCCTTTCTGCCTTGATATTCCTAAAGGTGATTCTAAACCCATAAGCACTGGTTTTTGAAGAGGTGTTTCAAACGCTTGTTTTCCAAACAATGCTTGTTCTCCAAACAATGTCTGTCCACCAAACTTTTGAGGTGCAAAAGAAACCAAGTCAGTTCTTTCATATAATCCCTTCCCTGCATATTGACTTGGTTGAGGTGTTGCAATCAAGCCCAAATCTGTTTTCATAGGTTTTTGAACTTGAATTGACTTTGAGATTTTCCCTAAATTAGAGGATAATCCTGCACTAGAAAATTGGGTAGTTTGGGGCTCCATCTTTGTTTTTGTTCCAAGACCACCTTTCCCTATAGAAAAAGACTTTGTTGGCCCAGTCGTTTCTAAAAATGGATTGGTAAATTTTGTTATCATTCCCCTCCCAGAAACTTCTGCCATAAATGGTTCTTCACCTATCAAAACTTTTCCACCCCTCCCAGTTATTCCTCCTCTTTGCGTTAAAAGATTTCTCCCAGCTCCGAAAATGAAAGCTTCTCTTTCAACCAATGGTATCTCTCCCATCTGTAACACTGTCTCTTTACCTAATTGTCTTGAACCAGAAAAGATATTTTGTTGCCCTCTTGTGCTCTTAAAAACTTTTGTGGTGGGAAATTCTACGAATGTATCTCTCCCCAAATATCCGGCAGATGGAAATTCCTTTGTAGTTGTTGGTTTGAATACATCTCCTGCAATCGATGTAATCTTTCCAGTTGTAATTTTACCACCTGGAGCTATTTCTAAAAATGGAGTTTCAAGGGCAGTCACCTCTCCAGATATTCTACCCTTACCACCAAGCCCAATACTTTTTATTTGAACATCTTTCGTTAATGCTCCCCTTCCAGTTGTAACAGAAACCGATTCCCCAGAAGGAAATTGAACACCCTTAGTTTTAAACTGCCCAGCTAACTCAGTCTTTATGTCTGGAGTAAAAAATCTCTTAGAAGGTCTGACAGGAGAATAAGTAAATGCTGTTTCTCCAAGAGCCGTTGTAACACCTTCTGCTTTTGCTAATTTAACCCCTGAAATAATTCCTGGAGCAAAGACTGCTGCAGTAAGCCCAATTTGTGTTCCTATCTGAACAACATCTGTTGGAATTTGTTTTGCCTTTCCAAAAATATTAGTTGGTTTATCAAAATAAGCTATTTGTGGCCCTGGTCCAGGAGGCCTCATTCCCCCCAAAACTACAGTCTCCGCAACAAATTCTGGAACACCTAGTCCAAACTTCCCTGCTCCAATCGCTGCACTACCCACAGCCGCCTTTCCGAATTCTACAATACCATGTTTTTTTCCTAAAGACTTCAAACTACCAGCCTGTTTAATTTCAGGTTCAAAAGCTGAAGTATCAAAAGAAATAATCTCCCCTTCAGGGGTAGACATTCCAGTAAATCCTTTTTCCCCAGCCATAAATTTCCCCATCGCTTGTTCTGGGGTAAGACTTTCAAAACCAGAAATCAACCCTTTAGCACGTCTTTCTCTCTCTATTAAACTTAATCCCCCAAGTGTTGTTCCCCCTAGACCAAATCCAGCCCTAGTATCTGGTTTAGAAAGAGTTATTGGTCCTATTTGTTTGTAAACCCCTGGAGCTGTCTGCCTTTGAACAGTAGTCCCTTCAAACTCACTCTGAATCCGAGCACTCCTTTGTGCCTGCGCTTTCGCTGTGGCCTCTACTCGTTGTTGTTGTTTAGCCCTAAAAGATGCTTCTGCTAAAACCTTAGCCTGTTGTGAACCGAATGATTGCTGAAGTAGTTGAGATTCAAATGTTGGTGCTGGAGTAACTCCTCTGCCACCGCCTCCACCCCTACGTCTTGTGGTAGGAACAACACCCTTACCAATACGCTTTTTTTCTTTTTCTGTCACAAAAACAGTTCCAGGTGGAGCAGCTGCACCCATGTGTGCTGCCCTTGCCAAATCAGCTGTTGTTACCATTTAAAACACCCCTATAAGAATAAGACTGGAGGGTTGCCCCCCCAATATCACTAAACCAATTAAACTTAGACGAATATGTCATAGGATTATAATAGTAACTTACCTAAATAAACTTTTCGGTTTGTCTACATTTTGTATACTAAAGTCTTTTCACCCTAGGAGTAATTATTTTGTGCAATAAAAAGATTATAACTACAACAATAATAAACCCAATAAAATATCTACACATAGTTGGAGAATATGTTGCATTGCAAAAACTTATATCAAATGGAAGACCTAACATCTCATCCTCCCGACTCATTCCTCGTCATGAAATTTATTGGTTCGTAAGAATTATCTAAAGAATAACAAACAAAACTCTGACCAATCTTGTCTGCACAAATCTCGCAAGGGTGATGTGTCACTTCGTCTAGCTTTAGATAAATCAGAGTCATAAAAACCATGAAGATAACAAAAAGTATTATCACTAGGGCTAAGAACCTGTGCCTGTCTAACCAGTATTGATTATTTTTATTTGTCATTTTTCATCACATCACCGAGATGGTTTCTTAATCCTGGAAACATATTTTTCATCTTGCCTAATAGTTTTTGTTTGTTGAACATGACAGCATTTTGTATCTGCGCATGATAGCAAGCATTATGATAGAACCCTTCCATGAGGAATCTTCCTTTTTTGTAATCAGTTAGTCTAACATAATCATCTGCTGCTGTTATTTCTTTATTGCAAAGTTTACAAATTTTATCCCCCATCTTTCACCCCCAGCCATGAAACTACCATTGCCACAACAAAAGATATTAAGAATTTATTATAAAAGATCGATAAAAAAAATAATGTTGCGACTAATGTTATTGCAAAATACAAAATAAATTTTAATGTTAGATCCATGTTAGCAAATGAATGTTAGCACAAAGGCCACACCTAATATGAAACCTACTGATACCCAAAAGAAATAGCCCAAAAGTCCTCCTTTTTTATTCATTTGAAACTTCCTTCCTTCTTTTGTGAGAAATATATTGTGTTCCGGCAAACAGAATGAAGAAGGCTGTAGTAACAATAATAGTAAAATTAGTTCTCGGTAGGGCAATCAGTATAATGGCATTTATCAAAAACATAAAGGATATTATCTGCCATGCCCAAGCTGCAATGTATAATGTTATTATATGATTATCTCCTTCCATTATCCTTTCTCTCCTACGAACCAATCCCTAAATCTAAAACAGCTAAAGATTGTAATCCATAATGGAATGCTCCCCGCACTTTGTATAAATCCAATACCATATTTTATATTTACTCCTGCAAATATCATCATGCCAAGAAGCCCTCCAACCAGGATCCCTACAATTCCACAGATAATAGCAACCAATATCATATTACTTCTTCTTTTGGATTTGCAACTATCACATAGACTACTATTCCATATATGGTCATGTGAATCTATTGGATCGTTACATTTTTTACATTTATAGTCATCGAACATTTTCTTCCTCCGTTACTGTCTTTCGTGATTCTTGACCTTTCTTATAGGCAATGTCCAACATGTCTTCAACGTGTCTTAAAAAGAAAAGTTGCCCTTGTTGTTCCCATTTGGTTGAACAAACACCAATTATCCCCTTTACTGTTTTTTTGTCTAAATCTCTAAGTTTCTTCATGCCCTCACCCCCATTACTTCATCTACAATAATTTTTCCGATTACAGCATAACCAATCGAATCTTTCTCAGTCTTCTTATCTAGCTTTTTACCACAAAGGTCGCAATAGTTTATTTCAGTTGAATCTTCTATCCCAAATAATGTTTCCCAATTATGATTCTTACATTTTTTATCTGGACACCTAGAATATCTACTATCGCTTGTATAGTGTTTTATTATTTTCTTTATTTCTTCGTTTTTCATTGTGTTTCCTCCCTCGGTGCAGTTTGTCGTGATTTTACGAACTCACCAATATCATCTTTGTCAACGCTCTTTCCTATCTCGGCATGTTGTTCTTTTACTTCATCAGTTTTTTCTTCATTAGCAGGACTTTGAAGTATGTCTCGGATGTCTAATAATACTTCTAAAACAGCATCATCCATGCAAGTAGTATGTTGCTCAATTGCATAATCTTTTATTTTTTCTCTACTTCTCATTTCATCTTCACCTTTTTCACTTCAACATAATCTCCTTTCTTTAAAGTCTTTTCCTCTTTTGGTATAGTTACCCGACGCTGTTTTCTTTTAGATTCAGTCACCTTTGAGATTATCTTATCCTTCATAGGATATAGAGGATTAACTACTATATAAACCTGTCGGTGCATAGAAGATTCCTTATGAGAAATAGAAGTTACAGAAAAGAACTGTCATCGTCACAACAGCCCCAATCTGCGGTATTCGTATTAGTTTAATCTAACATGGATAATATATAAAACTTTCTTTTCCTAAAAGATATCGTCTAGATTTTTCAAGCTTTTTTTAGAATCATAGATAGACATTTCTAGCAGCATTTTCCCTTCTTTGTAATCTGTATGGTCTGAACAAGTCTCTAATTCTTTTTTGAATAATTGTAAACTGAGTTTCTGCTGTTCATCAAACAGTTTCTTCAATATTTCTTTTTGTCTTTTATTCATTTTCATCCTGTTATCACCTGGGCCGTAGTTGCCCTACTTAATGAATCTGCAGCTGTCTGCAGAGAACTTATTACTTCAGGAAGCTTGCTCATGACAATCCACAACATAAAGATCATAAACACCCCACCCAATAGAATGGGAATGTAAGGGAGCAATTTCATTATCAAACTCTCTGGATCAAGGAGTTTCTTTATCTTTTCCTTCCTTGTGAAGTACCAATCCAAGTCTCCTTCAATCTGTTTCTGTTCAGAATCAGCAACCTTGTACAACCTACCGTTGGCTTTTATCACCCTAACCCTGTCAATCCTTGGAGGTGTTAAGAACACAAACTCCTCTTCTGACTTTCTCCATAGTTCAATATAATCTCCCTTGCTAGTCTTTTCTATGACCTTGAATGGAGGGACCTGAAGTTCCACTTTGGTATCGAGCAGTTTAAAGTATTTTACTTTTGTCTTCCAGTCTCTAATTATTGCTGCCTTGTCAAAATATATCTCAGGATCTTGTGACCTTTCAGACCTTATTTTAACTGTCATATTAAACTTCTTCCTCCAATAAAGCAGGTAGAACATAATAGATCCAACTACAACTATAAGAAGAAATACAACTCCAAAAATCAAAATGCTGGAGAACAACCTATCAGCCAAGGCTGATCCAACTTCCTTAACGTCTGCCATGTTTTACTATCCTTCCTCCAGCGCGTTTAAGATTCTTACAAGTGCCTGTTCGACACCAAAAGCTTTTCCCACAGCCTCATCATATATCACTGTCTGACTCTGAATGGGAACAGTCCTTACACTCCATCTTTCCTTTCTCCTTTGTGGAACTGCTTTTGGGGCAGCTCTTCTAGAGGGTGAAGGCATTGGTGGTAGCTCTTCTTCCGGAGGCTCTATGATCTGTGCTTCTTCGACTGGTTCTTCAACAGGCTCATCCCAGACATCATCTTCACCAAAATCATCCTCCTCTTCGACAGGTGCAGGTGCAGGTGGAGCCTCTAACCTTTTAGCAACTTTCTTTTTCTTCTGAAACATTTAATTATTTCCTCCTTTCATTATTTTTATTTTCATTTTAATTATTTCTCCTAGCTTCCTTCCTTGCTTTTTCCTTTGCCTTTTTCCAATTTGAACTCAACCATGTAACCAACGCTCCAATCAAAAAGAACAATAATATTGCTCCCATTAAAATTGTTAGGAAACCTACCCCCCACATAATAATAACCAATTCAGTGTTTGGATTCATCCACAACCCCAATAAATAAGGAACAAATACTATTGCGCAAGCAACTGATACAAAACCTATTACTTCAATAATCTTTTGGCGTATAAAATACTTCCATGTTAAGCTTCTTATTTTATTTGTGTCTTTCATTCTTTGTCCTCTTCTATTTCTCTTTGCCCATCATACTCATACACCCCATGAGCAACAGCCTGAAACCTTATTTCAATATTTCCTTCTTGTTTGACCATGTATAAACCTCTTGGTTCATATCCATCTTCCGTAAGTAAATGTCCTTCAACAATGCGCGCAGTCTCTATCATGATCTTTTTCCCTCCCGAATCAATCTATTCTTTAGAAGCATTGCAGTCTCTGCATCTTTTCGTTTTAATCTGTGTATAGACATCTGATCTTCAAAGAAGGCCTTTTGGTTCCCACGTTCTAGTTTTAATTCTTCCACCTTGAAGTCGTGTTTCATCTGTGCTATCTTCATTTCCATGTCCTTGAGTTCTTTCATCAACTCAGTTTCTTTTGTTTGTTTCATTTTAAATATAAAACCCACAGGCCTTTCACCTAAGCCTGTGGGTAAGGAGGTAAACGATGTCTTTCATTCACCGAATACCGTTCTCACCGAAGTGAGCATTATACCATCACAATCGTGTAACTATTCTTCTTGCCATCATTAGTTACAACAATCATAAACTCTGTGTCTATAAGTTTTCCCTTTTCCTTAGCTAACTTACAAAGCTGTCCGTAAGAACTTGCAATGCTCTTACCAACTCCAACCGTCCAAGTAACCTTTTTGTCTTCAATTAAAAGATCTACTTTAGCCTGTGGCTTAGGTTCTTTTCCTTCTTCCTTGAAGGGATCCGCAGCTTCGAGTTCTGTTAATGCTTTAACTCTATACTGACCCGCTTTTGGTTTCCAAAATTCACTGTTGTCTTCAGGTTTGTATTCTTCAAGTCTTTTGACTTCTTCTTCATAGTTTATTCCCATTTTTTCAACTAACCTCCTTACAATTTGTTAACATAAATCAATTATCTCCTGGGCAGGTTTATCTTTTAAGGTATTGTTCCAATCTCGGCCCCACTCTTTTACTTTTTTATATTCCACTAGTTGTTCCCATGTCTTTAGGAATAATTTATCATTTGTCATTTTTGATCTGCCTTATATTTCCTAGAAATATCCAGCATGAAATCATGCCAATTTCCCCCATGTTCTTCCTTGATCTTTTCTATCAAGGCGTGCTCATCGTCTTCAAATGTTATGTTTATTTGTTTCATCTTAATGTATAGTATGGTGGATAGTATTTAAATATATCCTGTCACTTTTGAGTAGGGTTAGAATAATCCGGATAAGTTGAGAGGATTAAAATAAGAAAGAAAAAGGCAGAGGAAGTTTTGAAGTTAAAAAGAAGAGTGCCATAATCATTAGGGTGATTAGGAATGCCGGAGTGAACGGAATTCCTTCTTTGATTAGAATTGATTTCTTATATTTTTTGAGGAGTTTTATTTCTTTTAGTGAGAGACCGTGAACTGATTTCTTTATGGTTGTTTTTCCTATTTTGACATTTTGTTCAATCCAGTCTCCTTCGGTTAGTTTTGATGGGGGAACTAATTTTACCATGCATTTGTCTATGGAAATTGTGTAAAGGTAGATTAAAGGGATTAGAAGGAGCAAGGTAACTGAAAACATAATTGGATTGATTATGCTGAAAATTATTGAAATGGCTAGTAACACTAGGGATAATGTCAAGAGGTTTTTGTGTTTCTTGGTTCTTTTTTTGAATTCTTTTGTGAATTTTGTTTTGTTCTTTGCTAGGATTCCTGCGCTATAGAGCAGACTATAAATCGCTCCTGTTAGGAATAGGAAAAATAGGAAGAGAATTGTTATTGATAGGAGATTGCTGTAGCTTTGATAGGGAAGGATTGCTCCGTAGCCCATGAGGAGCTTTGCGTCTCCACCGGCAAATGCTTTTCCATAGTAGAAGGCGTGTCCAAGGGCAAAGAAAATTGCAAAACCGAGCAAACCGAAAATTAGGAAGTTGTAATTTTGTGTAGAGATTGAGTAGAATGCTCTGTAAGATAATGCAAATGCGATTAGGGAGAAGTTGAGCCAGTTTGCCACTTCTCTTGTGCGGAGGTCCTGGACTGTTGCGAAAACTGTCCAGATTAGTGCTAGAGCAAAAAGGAAATAGTATTCTTGCATTTTAAGTAGAACTCTTCGTGTGAGTTCCCCCCATATCCACACAAGATCTTTCTAAGCGACGTTTGTCTATTCTTTTATGCCTAGACTGCCTGCCACTAAATCCCCACTTACAATTGGGGCAATAACCATCTTCCTTTATTACGTCTGATCCGTAAGATTTACCACAAGTATTGCAACTCAACACTTTTTCATAGTATTCTTCTAAGTCTTTCCTGGAGAGGTCTTCTTCTTTTGAGGCACTTTGTTCATTGGGCATGATTTCCTGTACTCCCTTTTGTATTTTCTTTTATTATTCTGGACCCTTATTATCTCTCCTTCTAACTCTTCTATCTCTTCGTCTGAGAAATTCCTTCTTTCCATCATGTGAATTATGTAGTTTATGTTTTTATTCATGTTTTTTTAGTTGTTTTGATAGTTAGTTTAATAGTTTAATTTGTTTAATTGGATTAATTAAGCATTGGAGTAAGATAGTTTAATAGTTTATCTCTCTTAGAAAGAGATAAACTAAACTAACTCTTAAACGAACTCTTAAACTATTAGTTTAGAATTATCTGAAATAACCTTATAATCTCCATGTCCTCCTTTTTCTATCAAACCATTATCTATTAAAAGTTGTAAACCATTATGGAAATTATTTTTTTTGATTCCTTCTTTAAAGGCCACTTCTTGTGCATCCCTTGTTTTAAATTGTTCTACCCCTTTGGTGATTATCCAAAGGGTGAGAATTTCAGCACATTTTTGATCTTTAGTCTGTAATTCATAATTTCCAGTGGAAGTAAAGGTGATGTTAGTAGTTTCATCGGTTTCCATCTTGATGTTTATTGGTTGTATTTCAGGAGCGTTTCGTAATTTCAATTGCTTTAAGATAAGATTAACCCCTCTTCGTTCATTCTTTAGAATAAAGTCTGCATAGTTTGCGAGGTCTGAACTTCCTCTTATGGCATCCATTTCATCAGTTGTCTCTCCTTTTTTGTCGTGATGTATTAAGATAATTGAAGTATTATACTTTTCAACTATGGGTCTAAGTACATCTACAAAGAGCCAGGAAACCTTTCCCGCATCGTTTTCTTCAAAGGATATGCCCCTTCTGTAAGTATCCACCACTAAAAGGGTAGGCTCATGCTTCTTAATTAAGCTTTCTATTTCGGCAATGTCTTTTGCCTTATCTATTTTTAAGTTAGAGAAACAGATAAATCCAACATCAGTAGGCTTATCTATTTCTAAACCTTTCTTAATCATGTTTTTTCTTTGCTTCATAACCTCTAGGCCGTTTTCCTTATCAAGATATATAACCTTTCCAGGTTTAGTGTCATACTTGCCTAAGAACTGTTTTCCTCCGGCTACAGCAAAGACAGCACTCAATACAAGAAAAGTCTTGAAGGTTCCACGTTTACCAGTCCATATACCAACAGATTTTGACGGAATTAATTTGTCTATCACCCACCTCTTGTCTTCGATCTCATAAGAATCCATATCACTTTCCCAGATAAGTTCGTAGTCTTTTTTTGAATCCTTAGAAGGATCTAAACTTTGGTTCTCTTGTATTAACCCATAACTTTCTTTAGCAACTTTTATTGCATCTAACGCTTGAGTTCCCCTTAACAATCCTTTCTGAGCCTCTGAGCAGTCGATAATTCCTTCCTTGACAGCAATAGCTGATAGAGGCCCGCCACCACTATTACAACGAAAGCAATGCCATAGATTCCTAGAAGGGTTCAACCAGAAGTTTTGACCTGTTTCAGAACCATGAGTTGGATGTTCCCCATAGTATTCAGAACCATGAGCTTTTAGCCCAACAGTTCCCCAGATGTCACCTACGTTTAGTAAATCAATCTCTGAACCATATTTTTTTTCATAAGTTTCTTTTTCCCACGCTGCTGCTCGCTTTGATTGAAGAGGTTCTTTCCTAAAGTCTTGTAGACTTGCAAGAAGCTCTTCAATTGGAAGAGTTACTATTTCAACATCTTTTTTTATTTGGTAAGTTTTTCCATTTGGGTGAATAGAACCAGGCCCAACAACTTGTGTTCCGTAAGATTGAACTTCACCCCAATGTTTATCAACGCCCCCGACTGTTGTTGTTAAAATTATCTTTTGCTTTAATCCCTCTACAAAGAAGTAGCTATGTATTCCTCCACTTCCAGTCTCAACAGTAAATGTTTCTGGGAAGTTTCGTTCTACACATTTTTGTAGTTCAGGTGTATCTGAATCAATAACTGCTAGATCCCCATGTCCACAGAGCACCCCAAAATTGGTTTCTTTTTTTATGTGGTCTTGTATCTCTTCAAGTTTATAAGGTTTATTTGTCCAATCTTTTTCAGATGGTTTTTTTGTTCCATGTCTAACTTTGCAGTAACGTAGTTGTGGATAGTTAGTCAGCATTTCTTCCTCCCTGTCTTATGTTTCTCCCAAAAAAATAATTCATCAATCATATCGTTTTCACTTTCACATTGGTAAATAGTTTTACCATTGCCCAAGCATTCTAAAAACTCTTTGGATCTTTTATTATACACTTGGTCTTGTTCATCCATGCCCCCCAAACAAACAGGACAGAATTTAATTATTGTTTTGTCATCAGATTCTTTTTCTCTGGAACACTCCTGGCACTTCCAGTGTTTCATTCCCCATCCTCCGTATAAGTTTCTATCGGCTTTCCCAACTCTTTAAAGAACACCAACTGCTTTCCATCTTGTTGATCTTCAATGAAAAAGAAATCTGGTTTGACCTCAACGATAACTCCATTATAATATGTGCCACTCTTTTTAGAAATATGAACTTTCAACTCTCGCTCGCAAAATACTTTTGCTCTATCGTAGTTCATGTCTTTCTTGTCTATCATCTTTTCTTCAATCCCCTTTAGTTTAAATATTTTTGTTATAACTCGCCAATGGAAAGATAGTATTTATTTTATTTAATCTTTTCCGTGCTAAAATTCTATGGAATTATTAAACAAAGTCCTTTACTTCATTGCCCCAGACATCCCATCCTTTAGTTTTCTGCCTAGCAAACAATTCTACTTTAGGCATGTCACCCACCAATTCTATGATCCTGTCTCTAGTGCAATCAGGTTTTTTACTATGCTCTTCTATGGGTGTGTCAACTATCTGATGTACTGAACTACTTTGTCTTGTTATCTTTCCTTTTGTTGCAATAATACAAATCTCAGCATTGCTTCTAGTCCAATAACCCATTCCCCAAAACCAACTATCAGACTTCTTATTTTTCTTCACCCACGTAAATCCAACAGTTTTATATTCAAAACCCCATGCCTTTAAAACTTCAAAACTCTTTTGGAGAAATGGATAAGTCACCCACATAAATAAAACACAATTATCTGCTGCCAAATCGCTGATTGGTAAATCTTTAATATCTTGAAGATTTTGGCATTTATAATAATTGTCTGGTGCTCTCCCCTTACCCTTATCTGAATAATGTTTAAAGCTCCATGGCGGATCTGCATAAATAATATTGTATTTCTTTTTTGTTTTAGGTAGTTGTGGTTCTTTGAATGTTTCAGCAATTCTTTTTCTGTTCTCTGCTTTCTTCAATTCATTGTGGATTTTATTGATAGAAACCTTTTGAGATGATAGGTCTTGCTTTTGTTTCTCGTCTGCTTTCTCTTCGATGTATTTAATCTTTGAAATAGTCACATCACCCACATCAGATATTTTTGCAGCGGCTTTAACCGTATTGACCCTTTTATCTTTTGATGAAAGGGTCTTACCAGATTCCATATTCTTGATTGCCTGAGGTCTCAATATTTCAGCCTTCTTTATACCTAATCTCCCCCTGTCATATAAAGAAATATTCCTCCGCCCTAACTGATTTTTAATCATCCAAAGGATAACTTCATTTCTGTCCTTGAACTTTTTATTGATAGTTCTAAACTTAATATTCTCTTTTATACATATCTCGTGACGGTTGTGACCATCTATAATAATCCCTTTCCATATAACTAAAGCATCTCTGCATCCTTCATTTTTTATAGAACTTTTAAGCTGTTGGTATTCTTCTTTTTCCATCGAAGGGATTAAACTCTTAAATTCTTTGTCAATACTCAGTTCCATTTTAGAAATAAGCCTCCACTTCTTTTATCCATATCTCTTGAAGCATTTTAAAGAACTCTTCTTTTGTAACTTGGACATTAAATAATTTAAAGAAATCTTTGAAACCCATAAGATCTTTTTCTTCTAGTGGCTTCTTTGCTATTTGATATGCTTCTTTAGAATCTTCCTTAGTCCATACAACAAACTTAGAAACAACTTGCCATCTTTCATACTCACAGTCTAGTGCGTTAAAGACAATTTTATGTTTTCGTTTTAGAGTTTCTAATGCTTTCTTTGTCTTACCTAAATCTAATTCTATATTAGATTTAGATTCTAAATTATAAACTATCTTTCTAATCCTAAAAACAATATCCATATCTGATGCTAAAAACTTTTTGTCTGGATAGACTGTTGCGTTCATTTCCTTTGCATAAGACATGGTCGCCCTTTCCAGAACATTACCAAAAGTTATGATACAACTTCGATGTAATTTATTAGGATTTTCTCTACCTAAAAACATAACATCCGTTAGGGAATTTATTTTTTTTAATTTTAATCCCTCTTGTCTGCTACCACTTCTAAGAGTACTAAATAGAATATTACACTGTTCTTTAATCTTATCTTGGAATATTTGTAAGCTCACTTCTTTTTCTCCCTAAACCCACATTTCTTACAAACTCTAGTTCCATTGATTAAAGTATAAACTTCTGCTGATCCACAATCCTTACACCTTAACTCTTTTTTAGGTTTCATTAAAAAGAGATAGAGATAGATATTATTTAAATCTTTCCCTTCCGAGGGCTTTGTTAAATAAATCCTTATAACTTGCCAAACATTACATCCCAGGCAGCTGCGAATGGCAAGAACAATGAACATAGTAAACTATCTGCTATCCATCTTAGGGTAGTCATTTTGTTTCTCCTTCTCTACCTAATGGGAACATTCGTTTAAATATCTTTGATACTAGGTTGATGTCCCATCCGTTTCCAGCCAGACTATATCTTCTTGAGTTTGAGATGTCATCTAAATTAATTTCATCATCCAAAAATCCCATAAGCCTAAAACATTCCTTTGGCGTGAGTTTTCGTATGATTGAATTGTTTATCAAAACACCATGTTTATCTTGTCCAGTAAGAGTAAACATCGGTTCTCCATCTTCCTTAAATCGTCGTCCGTTCTGACGTTTGTTTGGTCTGTCTGGAGTCAAAACTGGTTGAACTAACAGATTATTGTCTTGGAATTTTGAAGAGTTTATTGTGGGACATACCTCTTTAAAGCCACCATTATTATTGCCTCTGGCTCTTTGGTATATCAAAGGTTGTCGGTTTCCACCATTCATAGTGTTAAGGGTTGGGGCTAATCCATTTGGAGAATAGACTCTATCGTTAGAGTGTTTGGGATTGTTTATCTGGATAATTTTATCTGCATTTGCGGAGCTAATAGTTGGACTTACACCTTCTGCTGAGTAAACTCTTCTAGTGCTTTCAAAAGTTATTTCTTTTTCGTGGATTGTGGCGACCTCAGTATCCCAAGTCTCATCAAAGCCCAGAAGTTTTTTTAATTCAAACCAAGTAAGAACGTCTGGAATTGCTCGACTATTATCTGTTCTGAAGTAGTGTTCCACTTGAGTCTTAGGCATTTCCAAATAATCTGATATTTCCTTTATTGTATGATTCCCCTTATGACTCTTCAGATATTGATTTATTTCTTTTGGAGTATCAAAGGTTCTTTTCTTACAAGTTTGATTTATCATACCAACAGAAACAAAATTACCTCGCCAAGAAGCATATTGTCTAGTCGTTTGAGTTCCAGCAATCTTTGGATTTAGATAAGAAAATTTTTTGTTCAAGTCATTAGATTCCATTAAATGTTTTGTTTGTTTCTCACTTAGATAATATTTTCCATCAATATCTTTTTCTGGCTCAAGAACATCTTGTAAGCACATCTTCAACTCTCTTTTCTGGGGGAACTGAAACTCTGCGAAATCCCAACCTCCTAACTTACAAACAAACCAAATTCTCTCTCTGTTTTGAGGTATTCCATAATCTTTAGAATTAAGGACTTTCCAACAAACCCCATAACCTATTTTTTGTAAGTCTGCAACGATTTTATTTACTAAACTTCTTTCATTTATTTCCATACTCAAAAGACCCTTGACATTTTCTAGTAACATATACTTTGGCTTCTTCGCTTTGGCAATTCTGATAATCTCAAGATAGAGGTTGGTTCTCCCTTTTTCTAACTTTCTCTTTCCTGCTATACTCACGTCTTGACAAGGAAATCCACCAGTTAGCAAATCTAAATCTGGAAGTTCATCAGTATTTATTTTAGAACAATCACCATAATTATATCCTTGGTGATTTTGTGTAAAGCATTTCCAAGCATATTTATCAATCTCACTTATTCCGACGCATTCAAACTCTATATTTGCTTTCTTTAAACCAAAACTAGCCCCACCATATCCTGCGAACATCTCAAATAGTCTTATCATTCCGTTTCCCCCTTCCGCACTTCTGGGAACTGCAACTGAGAGTTCTTAGCTTGGGTTTTTTCTATCCTACGAGCTTCTGCTATCTTAGCAATATCTATTTTAGTTTTTTCTTTATTGCACTTTACACAAAAAGTCTGTAGATTGTTAATATCCCACTCGTCTCCTCCCAAAGCAATAGGTTCAATGTGGTCAACTATAAGCTGTCCAGTTTCTGAGTAGGGTTCTGTCTTGAATCCGCATTTCACACAAGTCCAGTTATCTCTTTTTAATGCTTTTTTTCTTAGAACACTCCAACTCGTAAAAACCCTCATGTCCATATATGTATGGTTCTTACAATAATTTCTAAATCTTTTCCCTCTTTTATATTTCTCTCTTACTTCATTACAGGTTGGAATCAAGCACAATATGTTTCCCACTCCATCTTCCCTCTCTCCGATAAACCTTGAGTTCTCTCTTTTTTTAACCATGTGTTTCCCCTTTCCCAGTTAATGGGTCTCGCTTCTTCTTTCCACTCGTTTCCCCTAGTATTTTTTTGGAAGGTTTCATTAATAACTTATCATCATTTATCATCCATTCTAAAGCATGAATCCATCCCTCAACAAAAGACAATCTTTCTCCAGTAATATGTTCGTCTTTAGTCACATGAGTTTTTATATGGCTCTCTCTACAATTAGCATGGAGTTGAGATAACTTATCCCATTTGTTTCCTTCTTTTTTCCATCTTTGTAATATTTCTTTTTTAGTTCTCATTGTGGTTTGCCCTCGTTTATTTTAGGCAAATGCTTCTTATCAAATTCTTGCCCAATAATTCCGTAAGCCACATTTCTAATACTTCTTATTTGGTTCATAATAGTATCATTTATCTCATCAGCTACCTCCCCGATATAACCTTGGTAAAACAAATTAAGTAGATGCTCTAACCAAGACGGATTAACAAAGAATTTCCCAGATTCATTTCCTATCAAGAACTCTTCAAAATTGAATATTCTTTTTCTCTCTTCTTTTTTAACTTCTTCTACCCAACTGTCTTTTTCTTTAAACCTGCCACAAGCAATAGGATTAGTTCTTTGTGCATAACCATCCATTCCCTTTTCAGCATTTCCAATTTTTAAACCATACAATTTACATAATACCTTTGCCCCCCCATGTGCCTCAAACTCGCAATGTTCTCTGCAACAACCATAACCGCAAATAGAATGGGCTACTTCATGAGCTAAAGTATAATTAGTTGCTGTTTTTGGATTGAGCCAAATCTTTTTTCCTTGATACCATTCTCCGTGTGGAACAGCATGCCCCCAGCAAATTTTAATATTAAATTTATCTATCAAAAATCTTTTAAAATCTTCACTTATTTTCTTAGTTTTCATTTTTCTTCACATCCCACTTTATCAACTTCAACTAACTTTTTATGGACTCCCCAATTCAATAGTGCCGAAAGTAAGATACACTCATCTTCTCTTAAACAGATTAGAAGTTTTCTGTCTTTCCCATCTACAAAGAAAATCCAATACTTATCATCCTTGCATTTCTTAGTTCCTTCTTCGTGATATTCTATTTCAAATCCTCTTCCACTTACATTAAAGTCTATTAGTTTTATCATTGCGATTCTCCTTTGCTTGTTTTTAGGTCATAACATTCTTTAACAAAAATCGCAACCCAATCCCATTCATAGCCACTAAACTTCATATGCTTTTCGTGGAACTTAAAATCTGGTGTTAATTCTTTTCCTTCTTTTCTATATCTCTTCTCGTGATGTTCTTTAAACCACTTCCAGAAGTCTTCAATGAACTTGTTAGTAACGTTGTTAGTCATCTTGTTCGCCCCCGCTTGTAGATTCGTCTCTATCTGAATAAAGTTTTCTTAATTCTTCTCTACGTTTTTTACTTTCTTTATTCATTTCTCTAACCTGCCAAAATATATAGATTAACGAAGGTATTCCAACAATAGTTAAAATTGCTCCAATTATGTTTTCCATTAATCGTTTTCCCTTTAGAATCAAATACATCACATCTAGCGTCAAATGTTTTGTATCCTCCACCACCTGTTTTTATATTAAATTTCTTCATGGTGCAGTCTCCTCTCCTTTGGGGAAATTCATTTTATTAACCATCCGAATTTAAAACATAAAGTTGCTCCAATCATCACTAATCCTATTATTATTAACCACCAAAATCCTGAGTCTTTTAATATTTCTTTATCCATGTTTCTTCTCCTCTCCTTTGGGGAATGCTTTTTAGTAACCTTAGAAATAATGTATCCTATCAAACCACCAAAGATAATAAAGAAAAATATAACAGCAAAGAACCAATCTATCGGGACTGCAATGTAATTACTATTCGCCTCAATTAGAATATTTCCTATTGGGTCTACATACGCTGTCATGATTTCCCCCCCATTACCTTTTCTGACTCAAGAAAGCACCGTGTATCAATAACTGGAATCAAACCCATAATCTTTAACTCGTGTCTTGGAAATTGATTGTATTTGCTTAACAATATTTGTTCTTCTCTCATTTTAGTTCTCCTTCCACGTCAAGTGAGTAATCTCTTAGAGACCATTTGTATTTCATTCTGTTACTCTCTCCACAACATAACTTCTACCCCACTTACCTTCTGGCCTTCTGACTTCATCATCTCCGAATAAACTTTCTTTCAAACGATTCTCAGAAAAGAACCCAATTACTGTTCCAATCTTTCGCTCATGATCAATCCACTTATCAATCTTATCTCGCAAAACATTAAGAGTCTCTTCAATACAAACGCTAATCAATTCTTTTCTAACATTCTTATCTAGCTCTGAAGATTCCTGGACCCTATCATATTCTGCCCAATTTTTCCAGCCTCTAATCTTCAAAAATCTTTTTTCAACAGCTTTTCCTATTTTATTCATTCTTCACCTCTGAAAGTTCTGCGTAATTGATTTTCATAAAGGACATATCCCCCAATATTTATACAACAAAAATCCTGCAATAGTAAAGCCCACATAAAAAACACCAACTGCTAGCAACAAATTAATATACCATTTCATGCCGCACCCCACTTAGTCTCTTTGATCTTCTCAATACAATCAGGGCACACCAACCCAATCCCTTTAATGGTTTTATCACACTGAACATTCTTTCCACAGATCTCGCAGATGTCTTGCACCCTGGTGACTTCATGTCCGGTCAGTCTTATAAAATCATTTATGTTCATGATTACCAAATCATTTGCATGGGTTTTATTCATCTCATGAACAACAACCAATGGAACTTTATTGTCTATGTTATTTCTCTTACATTGATCCATCCATTTTCTCGCTACGAACTCTTGCCTGCTTTTAACTTCTATTGAATATTCTGGATGAGAAACATCTTCATTACCTAAGATGCCAACTCTTTTCCCACCAAGCATCTTTGCAATAACTCTTTCACATTCTTTTCCTCTCTGACGGTTTCTATTGGGTGTCATTTTGCCCTCCCTGTTTTCTCTTCAATTCTATCCTTCAAGTCTTGAATTTGTTCTTTATAACAATCATAATCAAACCTATGTGCTTTAGCCCATTCGTCTATGATTTTATTTATTCTCATTATCCTTTCTCCCCCGAAGATGTTCTTTGTGAACGTTTCTTCCACATGTCCCACATTATATATACAACAACTCCAAAGTACATAATTACAAAACATAATACAACAATTGTTCCAGCATTCATTTCCCTTTCTCCTCCGAGCTTATTAAAAGTGTAGGCTTTTTTTCCTCAATTTTACAGATACAAAAATTTATCAAAACTAATAAAACCCCAATAACAATTACTCCTTGAAAATCTAACAATCCTATAAACTTCCAATAACTTAATCCTCCTCCAGATATTGCGGATGTAATCTCATGCATCATTTCTCTTTCCCTTGAATATTTGAAGATGTTAAAGCTGCAATTACATCATCTTTTATTACAACTGGCATCTCCTTCAAATTATGACCACATAATTCACATTTATCTGCCCAATGATGTTCAAGCCTATTTAACTTATCTTTTAAAGTAGAAATTATCTTTGTTTCTGCAAGCTCTGCCCAGTCTAATCTCCCTTCATGTTTTGACTTTTCTCTGTTGATTCTATTTTTAATCCAACCCATGCTTAATCTCCTCGGTAGAAGATGCTAATGGGGAAGGTTTTAAAAATCCCCTGTCCCAAAGTCTTTGAATAAATTCACTAATTTTAATCCCATTAGTTAACTCTTCTTTTGTCATTATTTTTCTATCACCAGGTTCAGAATAGACTTCGTTGTTATGGTTGTCTAAAACGATTCTTCCCATTGCAGTCAGCCATAATCCTCCCTTCATTGATTCAGTCATGCTTAACCTCCGTCGATGAACCTATAAAAAACTTGGGTTCTGAAAAAACAAAAGGGTTTCTACAAACCTGATTAATTGAAACATAATCATCGAAACTACAATTAGAAATAACTGGAACTGTGAAATATTCCCTCCCATAATAGTTAGTTCTTATAATTTGAGTAGGAGTTGAATCAACTTTATCAAAAAGATATTCATAAGTTTGTTCGTAAGGAACACAACTGTCATAATAAGAGACCATAGAATCCATAACCTGATTGATTGTATTTATTTCAGCTTTGTAAACTGCTGCCATTCCAAAGAAAGCCCCAACTCCAAAAGCTAAAGCAACAATTATCCAGTTAGTTTTCATTTCTTCCTCCTACTTTCTGAAGATGTTTTATCTGTAATTCTCGAATTGTGTAAAGGACAATTTTCTTTATGCCCTCGAGTGTGGTCTGGGCTTCCTCTTCCACCGCAATAAAAACAAGTATAACCCCATAAGATTTGTTTTATCATTTCACCTTAACCTCCGAGCCTGTGTGAACAGTAATCTTTGGTCTCTCACAATCACAATCTGATAATATTGATTCTGAAAATAAGATTAATCCAGTTTTGTTGTATCCACATTCTAATAAACATCTTTTGTATTTTAAACAACCCATTAAAACATCGTTGTCATAAATTAAATCTTCACAATCCGCCTCTACTTCTTTATCATATGAAACTGCTGTAACAACCAGAATTAATATAAACACTCCGAGAATGCCTCCAATTATCCACTTACTCATGTTTCTTCTCCTCCGACGATAAACCTGTTAAAACTGCAATTTCTGAACATTTCTCAATTCTTTCACAATTCCCAACACACACAACTCTTTGATTTCCATCAAGAGAATTACTTAGGCAGGTATCAAGACACTTATCATAAGGAGTTTCTATCAACTCATGAATAATTATCCCCGATAATGTTATTGCCACTATTCCAATTATCACCATAACAAAAAACCATCCATCATCCATGATTCACCTCGCTAGATGTTAAAACTATACTTTTAATAATCTTCTCAAGTTCCTTTTCTTGCCACTTTTTCTCAGCAGACGCAGCAGACTCAGCAGACCTAGCAGCAGACCTAGCAGACCAAACAGCAGACCTAGCAGCAGACTCAGCAGACCAAACAGCAGACCTAGCAGCAGACTCAGCAGACCTAGCAGCAGACCTAGCAGCAGACCTAGCAGACCAAACAGCAGACCTAGCAGCAGACTCAGCAGACCAAACAGCAGACCTAGCAGCAGACTCAGCAGCAGACTCAGCAGCAGACTCAGCAGCAGACTCAGCAGCATCTATTCTTTTTTTTAGTTCATTAATCTTAATCTTTCCATCTAAATAAAGTCCTGTTCCTTCAATAACTTCAGAAATTCTTTTATCATTTGGGTATTCTTTTTCATAGTTTTTTAAACATCTTTTTGAACATCTAAGAGCAAATAATCTAACAACTTTATCAATAGGAATCTCTTTAACTAACCTCATCTCTGAACAAACAAACTTATCTCCTTTTTCTTCCAAGACTCTTCCTTTAGCTTCAACAATAAACCATTTGTTTCCATAAACATAATTTAATGATTGCAAAGCTGTTCTACAAGCATGAAGTCCATTTTCGCATAACTCTATTTTTCCTTTATGCTTAATCCATTCCCCAACTTTCCATTTAAGATTTCCGTTAGATGATTTTATATCTTCTTTGATAAATTTAAATCCTTTTGTTGTTTTCATCTTTTTATGTTGCTCCTTATTTTTTTACATCCATAACAAATTTGAGTCAAGGCATCATGGAAAGTTGAATAGACTGCTTGTTGCGTATGCTTACCTTCACATTCCTGAATATGTTTTCTTACTTCTTCTTGAGATTCTATATATTCATATTCTAGTTTCATTGTTTCTTTTCCTCCGACGACAATCCTGTTAATGGGGAACATTTAGGGCATAGTTTATCCCCACCACATAAGTAAGGGACATTCTCACCACCATTACATATTCTTTTAATTGTTCTTCCACATCCCTTAGATTTTCCTGTTAATGGGGAAGGTTTGCCAACAGCACAACCAACACACGCTAGTTCCTTATCCTCATAAACTCTTCCGTGAATATCTTTCATAACTTCATCTCTATCACATCTACATTTACTACACATCCCAACTATCTTTACATCAACTATTGTTAGTCCACCCATTATAATTTCCTCCCTGCTGTTTCTGTCCTTTCCTTCTCAATAATTATTCCATCTGCTTTAATTGTATCAACTAAACTGTGATATAAACTACTTATGATTTTATACTTTTCAGCGATGTTAAATCCTTCTAAAGAATCTATAATGCAACTTGAAGCTAGATTTAATTGCTCATCACTTTTTTCTTGTACAATCATTTCTCCCTCCGCTTCTTCTTAGTCTTTTTACTATCAACATCATCTTTAGAATACTTTTTCGTTACCTTATCACCAGTTGCAGTATCAGTAAAATTCTTCCCTAGAAGTCTAATTAATATATCTTCAAACCTTTCACCAAACTGTCCATGACTTGCTAATCTTGAGTGGAATTCTGGACTTACCCGAATTAATTTGTGTGGTATCATTTTATTAAATATACCAGATAAACAGAATATATAAACCTTTCTATTCTCCCTTAGAATTAATTACTCCTTATTTCTCAAGAAATAGCAACGGGAGGATTTGAACCTACCATCCTTAAGCTCATGAGGCTTACGTGCTGCCCATACACCACGTTGCTAAGGAGTCCAGAGGCGAAAGACCAACTTGGCATTAGAATCAATCGCCCAGGATTAGTTTAATCTAACGTCAATAATATATAAAACTTTCTCTTTGTTTCTCTGTCGAAAGGGATAAAAAACAATATTTTATCTCGTTGGAAAGAGATACTTCTTCGGTGCGTTGTTACACGTTCTTTCTCTACCGCCCAAACTAAAAATAAAAAAATAAAAAGTTATCTATTTAACAACCGTAAAAAGCTTTAACAAGTTGAGCGTCTAGTTCGTTTACAGTTCCGCTATGACTTACATCAGCCTTATTGCACCATCTGTTTCTCCAATTACAATTGTCCATCCCATAGCTAGATTTAACCATCCCAGCATCATATACTCCAACCATTCCATCGTTAGAGATGTCTGTTCTTTTACACATGTGTTTTTCCCAACGACCTTCAGCAAAGGATGTATCAGTGTTCAACTGAATAGCCATTACTAAAGATAGACTCATTAACAATCCTACTAATGCAAATACCATTAATTTCTTATTCATTGTTTTACCTCCTTACAAAATTGAATCATTTGTTTCCTCCATAACTACTTGAAATATACGCTGGTTCTATATAATCTTGCATGAACGTAACCCAGGTCATTCCCAAGTTTTTATGATGGAAGCTAACATAAATCTGTCCCGCAACTCCTCGATAAAACCCTGTTACATCTACATCATTATAAACTGTTACGCCTTTAGTTCCATAATAATGAACTTCTAACTCATCGCAAACTCCTACAAAATGATGTCCGTAAGTTCCTTCAAAAGAATCTATTAATTCAATATTGCAGTTTAAGCTGTATTCATCTCCAATAATATTATGTCCGCTGTAATTGATGTCTATGAAACCAATTGAAAATGGAATTGCAAAAAACCCTTTTAACTCTGAATCTGTTTCTTCATTAATTAACCAATTATTATCAATTCTTGCATCTGACCTATGTGTTGAAAATAATTTAAACCCTTCCACTAAATTAAAAGCATAAACTCCGCTAGATAAAAGCAACATTCCTAACATCAAACTTATTATTTTATTTTTCATTTTTACCTCCTTTTATGATATCCTGAATATATTTAAGGTTGTTCCTTTTATAAACTGCATAGTATCAACCCCATCATCTGGTCCAGCATAAAAACCTATTTTGTCCCCTGCTTCTACATCTTGCATTAATGCGGGTGGATTTGGTGCAGGGTCTATTGCACTATGTACTGTAACAGTCCAAGACCAAATAACTTCATCATTTTTGTAAATTGTAGTTCTTACCTCATCTGTAGAGGCTATATTATAAATTGCTCTTAAATCAATATAATAAAGTCCAGCATTTTCTATAGTAAAATTCCCTGTAGTAGTATCCCAAATTATTCCTTTAGGAACTGAATTATTATGGGGAATAAATGTGTTATAAGAATCTTCATCAAAGATACTTCTCATTGCATTACTGCTACCAGATGTACCATTCATAGTTACTGAAATAGAAGAACTCCAAAGGAAACTCTTAGAAGAATTAACCGTAAAATTACCATCTACTTGTCCATTTCCTTCCACATATAAATCTCCATCAACTTCTAAATCATCTGCCACTATTAAATCATCAGTACCATCTATACTTGTAGCTGTGCCACCACCAACATCTAATAAAGCGGCTGGAGAACTATCAGATATCCCAATCTTGTCAGTACCACCATTTAAGAAAAACAAACTATGGTCATTTGCACTTTCCACTATTGTATCTACATCTTTTCCACCATCATTAAAAATGTTTATAAGCTGACCTATAGCATCAACGTAATACATCTTAAACATCTCATCCCTCTTTATTCCAAATGATATTGAATCAGTCCCATACGACATTTTGGTCTCTGTATTTCCGACGTGTACAAAATCTTGACCCATCCCTAAAGTATTTCCTGTGAACAGATTAGCAGGTAAAGACCAACCTGCTAGGGTTGTGCTAGCCCCAGTAGGCAGTGTAATAGTTAAATCTGCTCCAGCATGAGAGCCTGATTGTAATATAGTATCACCAGCTAAAAAATCAGTATCTTCAAAAAACATGTATGGTGCTGAGTTTTCAATTAATAACTCCCCATTTACTGTTGCATCATTAAATATTACATCATCTGTTGTACCAACTCTTTGGTCTTCTAGAGGGTGATATATGGTATCTGCGTAAGTTTTATTTAAATAACTCTGTGCAAGTACCCAGTCAGTCTCATTATAAACACTAGAAACAGAAAGTATTTCAGCATCACTTCTGTTTGTATCTAAAAGAAAATCTACGAGGGAATAACATGTAGTAGCATTGCAGAATTCATCTGCTGTTACACTTCCATTGAAAGAACCGTTTGCATCAACAAAAAACTCATGAAAAACCCCTCCAAACTTTTTTTCCATAACTAATCTTTCATCTGTGGAATTATAATAAAAAGCTACATCAGGATTATCCCCTATAGGTCCATCTCCGAAACCTATAATCTGGTCATCTGCCAACCCCAGCATCCCAGTTATATCAATCAATAATGCGTCTAAGTGAATTGCTCTGGAATCTTTTATGTATAATCCATCTGTTTGGACTTCTGGATCTGCCGAGGTTAATCTCCTAATAGAAGCATTGAAATTTGCAGCTGCATTATACCACCATAGTCCTCCGCTATTATTCAGATAATCTATTGATGCGTTGAATAGGATGAGGTTATTTACCATATCTAAATCTCCAGTCATAGTGCCCCCAGTTTTATGAACTGATAATGGGTCTACTTCTTCCCCTGCTGGAGTTCCATATCCTTTTGAAATCGTTATCCAATCTACATAGTAATGGTTTTGTGTGTTTCCATTACTTGCTTTATATATTCTCATTTGAACTATCTCGCCAGAAACGTGTTCTGTTGAATCAAAAGCAGGCTGAGTTATTGTAGCAAAACTTTCACTTTCAGCAACAGTTGGATAGTCTTCCCAAATACTATCATCATAACTCCACAATTGAATTACTGGGTAATCCCCTGCTAAAGAACTTGTTTTATATCTCATCACTCCAGCATTGAAAGTTTCTATGTCTGTAAAGTTCATTCTTAAATCAAGTCCAGGAGAACCTGACTCTTCAGAAAAGTTAAATGTTACCCCATCATAACTTCCATCAGCATGATGGGTGTCTGATAACACTCCACCGTCTATTGTGCCTGTAACCGCAAGTGATTGTGTTGCGTTGTAATAAATTGTTGCTAGTTTTGATTCGTTGAAAATAAAAGCATTTGTTGAGTTTTTATTTATCCAATCTTCGTCTGCATAATAAAGTGTCCCTATAATATCTGTAAGTTGAGAACCATTACCTACAAAATTATCAGCTCTTGCATCTCCTAAGATAACAACATCACCATCACCAACAACATCTGGATCAATTATAAAATCAGAACCATTATAATATAACCAAGCATCATGCTGTCCACCAAACATAAGATTATTATGGAGTGATGAACCATCAGAATCAGTTAAAATTATATTCCAAATAGTAGACATGTTTCCATGAAAATCCATAGAGTCTGCATGAAAATCTATATGGTTTGAATCATCAGAAGAAATAAATGCTCCTGTCCCAAAATATGCTTTATCAATATTATCAAGATTATTATCATCCATATCAATATCAACATCAATTATATGCCCTGCAACGCTCCACTCACGATTGTTTAAAAGATTGTGATCAATATCTGCTGGTGTATCTAAATCATCCCAATACTCAGAGGAGTTTACAGAACCTGTCGCATTGGAACAATCCTCAAATTCCAGGGCATTTCCTGCAGTGTTTACAACTACACATTCACCTGCGCTGCCATCATAACCTCCAGGTGTATCGTCTAAGTCGGTGAATAATATATCAAGTAGAGAGTTTGGATTTAAATCAATTACTTTATTTGTGGATTCGTGTGGTGATATTATTTCTAATTGGGCCATTGCCATAGGCAAAGAGAGAAGAATCAATATTATGAATAATTTCATAACCTTTATATATGCAAAAGGATATATAAAGGTTATGGGTAAATATTATGATTACGGTTCTAACACAAATGCAGAAGAAGAGACATGGGACCTAAGACAATTCTATACCAGATACATTTCTTTTTACATGATGGATTATAAAAGTGCTATGGATATTAAGGCTTATTCAACAGCCTTAGATGTTCTAGACGAATGGCATGGAGTGATTCATGGAAGGGTTGCTAAGAAAATAACCGAAGATGGTGAGGTAGTTCCAGATATTGATTATAATAATCTAAGAGAAAAATTAACAGTCCTTGCTAATAAACATAAGCTAGTTTATCTTGGCAGATCAAAAGAACCAGAAGCAATGCATGAAATGCAACTCGCATTTAAAAAAATAAAAGAATATCTGATTTTTAAAATGGATAGGCATGAACTATTTGGAAAAAGGAGAGACATTAAAGGATTGTAAATCAAGATGAAAGTCACAGACCTGGATTACTTTATGGATCCGCAACAAACTATTGAAAATCTTGATACAATGTGCAAGAGATGTTCTGGAAGACACAAACATCAGAACTTAGTAATCTGCGACGGTAAGGAAGGGTTCGGTAAGTCTACTTTAACTGCTGCGTGTGCTTATTACATGGCCCACAAAATGAAGAGACCTTTAAAATTATTCTTTGATGCTAAGAAATTAATGGATGTTGCTAAAGATACTCAGGATGAAATATTAATTTGGGATGATGCAGCTTATGCTGGTCTTACTGTCGAGAGTTATAACAAGTTAATAATTGATTTAATAAAGATAATTTGGTTGGCTAGGAAAAAAAGGAACACTTACTTCATAAACATCCAAGAGTTCTTTAGATTAAAGGAGTTGTTAGTGTCTAGGGCAATTGCACTCTTCCATGTTTACTCCCCCGATAAAATTAAGGTAGGTAAGTATGCTTACTTTAATGAAGATTATTTATTGAAGCTGTATGATGATTGGCAGAGACGTAAACAAAAGAATTATAAGAAGTATTATACGTTCCGAGGATCTTTTCCAAATGTTTTATACAAAATCTTCGATGAAGAAGCTTACGAGAGTTTAAAAGATGAAGCGATACTTAAGATTGGTGCAGACGTTAAAAAAGTTGGAAGAGGAAGTAGAACAGAGATGAATTATAACCTTTTGAAGAAAAAAGTCTCCGGACTCCCCAAGCAACTTGGAATTACTCAAGTAAAGCTAGCAAAAGAGCTAGATATGAGTGACTCTACTCTCACACGGTGGTCTCAGGAGGCAGATGTCCCAGTTTTGACGTTTGACAGGGATGCAATTAATACAAAAGGGTTTATAGAACCATCCCACTTGGATTACCTTGGAGCAGCAAGGGAAAGACCTATTAAACAAGTTGCTCCTGTTACTTTTGAAGAACAGCGCAAGCCTATATATAATAGGCCGGTCCTGGAAGTTCCTAAGCTGGTTTACCCATCCCAGATCAGAGAAAGGTGAGATTAATTTGTAACCAATAAGTTTATATACTATGTTTATCTTTAAAGATAAAGAAAAACAATGGTAGTCATTTTACAAAGAGATGGGAAGAAGAAACGTTTATCATTAAAACCAGTTTGCGAGGGATTGCAAATTGGGATTAAGAGCGATGGTAAGAAGTATTCTGTTAGGGATGATCGTTCAAGATATTTTTGGCCTGAAGAATGGAATAAATTTTTTGGTGCATTGAAACCAATTACCCAACCAGTCTTTGATGCCCTTATAAATTCTGGAGGAAGGATTCAGGAAATTTTAAATATTAAACCAAAAGGGTTTGATTGGGAAAGGAATAATCTTACTCTTCGAGTTACAAAAATGAAAGCAGCAATGGGGGAGAGAGTTGGTAAGCCAAGAACCTTCCAAATCAGTTCACAATTTGCTAGACGGATGAAGAAATATATTAACGAAAACCAAATTGGTGATGATGAAAAACTTTTTAAGATGAGCAAACAAGCTGTTTATCAATTAATGAAAAGAACCTTAAAGAAGATTGGGATTAAGGACTGGTATAATTTTTCCCTCCATAATATTCGTAAGACTCATGGTAATTATTTGAAAGCATTGGAGATTGATTCTGGAGAAATTTGTTATAGATTGGGCCACGATTTAAATACTTTTATCAAGCATTATGGATCTGCAAATGTATTTGATAGGAAGGATAAAGTTGCGATGGTAAAAATCTTAGGAGATGTTTATGGGTTCAAATGAAAATAAATAAAGTTATAAGGCTTATTCCTACAAAAGAAAACAATTTTGCTAAGCTCGATAAATCAATAACTCTTGATAGTGGAATATATTTTTTGTACGATTCTAAGCTCAAACTGATTTATATCGGTAGATCTAAGAATATTAGGCAAAGAATACTACAACATGTATCGGAGGGAACTACAAACAGATATGTTGCCGGGCAGGAATATTTATCTTTATTCTATTCTTCTAAATTGCCAATAGGAATTGTAAAATATTTTTCTTTCATAAAAATAAAAAGGGAAGATGAAAGAAGACTAAAAGAAATATTGCTAATTAATATTTTTAAACCAAGGTATAATTCGGTTTAAAGATAAACCAAATTGCATAAGCTGACAAGGGGAACAATGCTTAAATATTTAACTTATATTATAAAGATAAACACAATAGTACATTGTTACCTTAGAGGGAGTTATTGGGTAGAAAAAAAATACCTAAGTTGTAAAATCACCAAAGTCTTTTCTTAATTTATCTATCTCTCCGATTGATTCCCATTTTTTCTCAAATAATCTTTTAATTCTTTCCTTGATAGAATCAATTAATTTATTATCTTTAGATATTGGTAAGTAAAGTTCTTTCCACCTCTCACCAATATTGGGCAAAGTAGTATCAATCATAACTTTATTGTATAATTGTTTCTGTGTAAGGTTATGAGAGAATAAATAAAGCAAATAAAATGCGTCTATTCCATATTTATTATTCTCATCTATTACTCTGAAAACTAAACTATGGTGATTAAGGAGAACTCCCGTATCAAATTTAGAAACTAAAGCTACACTTCCAATCCGATAACTACCCTCCTTAACAAAAATAATATCTTTTGGCTTTAAATCTATTCCTTTCCCTTTAGTAGATTTGTAAACCTCCCTAGGAACCATCGCCTTAGGATTCTTATATAATTCCCATCCTCCAACATCACCTGCCCTAACATAGGGGATATCTCCCTTACCTTTAAACTCACTTGGTGGTGCTCCATGTCCTCTGAATACCTCAATTACTTTTTCGTCAATTAATTTTTGAATTTGGATAAATTTTAAATTTTGTTTTTCGGCTTCTTCCTCTAGTCCTTCAATCTTCTTTTTCCAGTAGTATCTCGGAACATAAAGATTATTCTTTATTTCATTCACATCTACTGCAAAAACATTTTTATTTTTTGAATTGTTTGGAGAATCTAACTCCTCTCGTATAATCGCCATATCATCCCATAAATCTTTTGTGAAAACTTCATTTTCCTCATCATAACGAAATACTGCTTTTCCTCTGTGGTCATGCCCCATCTCTTCAGCTACTGCCATTATTATTTTACCTTGTTGTGGTCTGCCTTTTTGTAGAACTAATAAACAAGTTTTAGCATTACAATAAGGTCTAAAAGTGTTATGTGGCAAATCAACCATCGCAATAATATTGTTATCTTTTTTGATATATTCTAAAACATATTTTGTATTTGGAGAATGAAAATAGGTTTCTGGCAAAATAATCCCTAATTTCCCACCATCTTTAAGGAATTGTAAACATCTTTCAATAAAAAGAACTTGGGGTTCTGTTTCTTTTATCTTTTTTGTTTTTATCCATTTTCCATCTTCTTGCTTCCAAACATGACCCAAATCAAACTGTTTGCTATCATCTTTCAAAACCTTTATTTTTGTTCCAAATGGAGGGTTAGTAATTACACAATCAAATTTCTTAGGTTTGTCATTTTCATCAACAAATAATTCTTTAGGCATTGGTTGATAGTCTTCAAAAGTATGTAATGTATTTTCTTGAACAATCTTACTCCTACCATCTCCGATTATGGACATATATGCTTTTGCAATTTTAACCAAATCAATTTCTTTATCAATTCCATAAAAGTATTTTTCAGCTACTTCTTTTTTAAGATGTTCTAAATTCGGAGAGTCCTTATATTTTTTATCCTTACTCATAATATTCCAAATATGTTCCAAGGCATAAATTAAAAATCCTCCGCTTCCACAAGCAGGGTCTAAAATGCTTTGTTTTGGTTGTGGGTTAATTATCTTTATCGCAGTCTTCACAACCTCTCTCGGTGTAAAAAATTCCCCCTTATCGCCAACCAATTTACTCTCTGCAAAAGTTTCAAATGCTTCTCCAACAGTATCCTTTTCAGTTTTCAGCAATGAAAAATTTTGTAGTTCTCCAATCACATATGCAACTGATTTTGCATCTAAGGTAACTCTTTCATATTTATCAAAAACACCATCTCCTCCAAGTTCTTCTTTAACTTCTTTAAAAAGTAGGTCTATTCTTTTTTTAGCAGTTTCAGGATTTTCATCTGGCACTATCCTAAATTCAGGTATAGCATTTTGATTATATTTCTCGTCTATAATTTTACAAAATATTAATCTTATCATCTCAGAACCTAATTTTTCTTTTCTACTAATGTTTGTATTTGCGTAGAGTGTTCTTAAAATCCTTTTGAAAATTGGTTTCAAATTTTTAACTGGTTGTAATTTATTTTTAGATATTTGTCCGATGGTTTCAATCGTTTCCCCTTTTTTTGGAATCTGAAAAATATAATCTCTTTTAATTTCTCCAGTTTTAGTATTTGTATAGAGATATTCTATTTCATCCCCATTAGTCCAAACCCCCCAAAGAGCAGAAGTCGCACTCATGTAACTCATTAATTGTTTAACTCCTTCTTTTCTTGTTGGTTTTTTAATCTCAACAATTCCTAAAATATCTTCATGTTGTTCCCTTTTGTTTTTATCGTTGCTTTTGTAGATAACAATATCTGCCCTCTCACTTTTATTTTTTTTATTATTTTTCTCTCCCCTTTGTATTGAGACTTCAATATCAATCATCTCCCCACCATAATTAAAATCTTCTAAAAGAGTTTTTTCATATTCTTGCCTCACTAACTCCTCTGGCTTTCTTGCATCAACTGGTTTGCCAGTTGCATAATCTAAAACATATCCTTCTTTCAATTCAACATTTTCCATTTTTATTTTTCTCCTCTTAGTTATTTGGAAAACAGACTTTGTAAATGTTTCGGAACAGTTTTTGCTACTCTTGAGTTTATGTTGTTTTTTCATTCCTTACTCATCCCAATTAACTCCAACCATTTATTATTATTTGTCAACTCCAAATCAGTAGCCAACTCATAAGGACATTTCCCGATAGCTTGATGTTTCCTTATGTAGTTGTAGAAAATCGTTAAACCTTTCATTATCGAGTTGGCACTTTCTATCGAACCATGAAAACCACGAAATCCATCTGTTCTCTGTCTAATCGTGTTATGAACTCTCTCTATAAAAATATTAAACCCTTCACCCTTAGAAGCGTTTACTCGATTGTGGATAACTTCTTTTGTTCTTAGTCTATGATACCCAAAAACCTTTTTTATCACCTCAGGATACGTTAAAAGCCCGTCAGTCGTGCAAATTATTATATCGTTGTTTGTTCTCTCTTTTGTTTCTTTGAAGGCATAAGTTATCTCAGACTTCCCCCTTGACTTAACATATTCTCCACTTACTAAAAATCTTGTCTTACAGTCAATCGAATCAATAAACCAATCCTTACAAAGCCCTTTCCCTCTATTCTCATCCTTTCTATGAAACTCCATCTCGTCTAGCTGTATCTCATCTCCATTATGGATTTTGATTTTATCTGTAAACTTAGAAATCATTTGAGCATACTTAACAACCCACTTATAGATAGATTTATGCGAGGAGTTATGAGGATAAAATGCTTGGAAATGCTCCTGAACTTTCCTTGTTGAAACTCCTCTGTAAAATAAATCCAACGCACAGGTTATTTTCTTTGGATGGTTTCTCATTCTAAAAAATCCATCATCAACTACGAATCTAAAATTACATTCCTTACATCTGTATCTTTGGATTTGTCCTCTATTTTCGGTCTTTCTTTTGCCGTCTTTCTTTGTGCTTTTACTTCCACATTTAGAGCAAAATGTTTCCTTTTTCTCTTTCTTATTACTTTGTTTAGTCATACTATATACAGTAATAACTTCTATATAAACCTTTGTGTTGTAAAGTATAACTATGTGTAGTAATGTTTATATAGTAGTAGTTCTTATAGAATCTATGCCAGAAATACAAATTAAAGTGAAGGGGTATAAGTGTAACAACTGCAAAAACGAGTGGTTGCCTAGAAGCCAAAAAGAAAAGCCATTGATTTGTCCGAAATGCAAATCGGCAAGATGGGACAAAGAACCAAAGAAAAAGAAATAATTTTTTTGAGATGATTAACACCCTCTAAGGTAACAATGTAACACAATAGAAACATTTAAATAGTGGTGGTGGTATATTATAGTATGAAAGAAACAATATGCAAACACTGTCAACATGAATGGGTGACAAAATCTAAAATGATT
>Ga0208904_1000298_pt1 | contig 42994 bp, 44 predicted proteins | sample AntAceMetag02UKB_FD_184774 | JGI IMG/M metagenome (GOLD analysis project Ga0208904, IMG submission 184774) | Saline lake microbial communities from Ace Lake, Antarctica - Antarctic Ace Lake Metagenome 02UKB (SPAdes) (version 2) | ecosystem: Environmental > Aquatic > Non-marine Saline and...
TTTTTTTGGCTCAGCTGGAATTGAATTATCTTCTGTAGCAGAAGGCAAAGCTGATGCGTGCATTCTATCAGACACACACCCTTGGGATGTGGTTGCTGGTGTTTTACTTGTCCGCGAAGCTGGTGGTAGAGTGACAAATTTTGCCGGCGACGAATGGAAGATTGGACACGAAACACTAATTGCCAGTAACGGACTCATTCATGATGAGATTTTGAAATTGGCGAAAGGTTTATAATGAAAATATGAAAAAAATAAAAATAAAAGTCCTCCCCCGCTCCAGTCGCAATGAAATTATCGGCGAACTAGCCGATGGCACACTTAAAATAAAGCTAAAAGCTCCACCAGTTGACGGTGAAGCTAATCAAGAACTGATAAAATTCTTGAGCAAAGAGTGGAAAGTGCCAAAATCCCAAATCAAAATCATAAAAGGAAAAACAAGTAAAACAAAACTAGTCCAAATCGACCCCACCCTTTGACCAGGGGTTGCATCTCAAAATTCGCCAAACAGTCTTTATGGAGCCTACAATTAAGCCTCTTTTTTTAATTGCCTGATAACTATATTCGCTACATGTTGGATAAAAACGGCAATACCCGTGTGGAAACCGATTCTTAAAAAAACCATGATCAGGAGAAATTGTCTTTTGATATAGTCTTATTAACCACAAAAAAGGTATTCTGAGATAGTAAAGTCTTCTTTTAGGTCTCATATTAGAATTCTTAGTATTTATGGTTTTCCACAGACCACCTTAGCCAACCTTGACAACCGAACATTTTTGTGGTATATTATACGTATTAAGACGAAAGGAATCCGAACGGCTAATTACCTAAGGAGACCTTTCTTTTTTTATACTCAATTTTCCTTCTCACACCATTGTTGCCTAAATAGTCAAAAAAAGATGGTGATAACGATTTATACAATGAAGACGCAAAATTCTTGTTTGGGAAAAGTATTTTTTTGAATTTTCTTTCTTTTATCAAAAAATCCACCATCATTTTATAGTCTCCGTCACCTGATATGAGAATAACTTTGCCAGGAAGCTCTTGTTTATATAGTTTTTTCATTATAGTAAATACGATATCAGTGTCTACATTACCTTTTTTGGTTCCTAGCATTGCATCATTGTGTTTTTTAAACTTCAAAACAAACCCAGCCTCTTGAATTGAATCATATAGGTCCTGATTTTTTTCATTCACAAATCCTAAAAAATAGTAGGCTCTCTCAATATTATATTTACGAGATAAATACGTACGGAATCTAACTAAATCCACTTTCCATGCGGGTTTATCAGAGTTTGTCCCCATATAAAGATTCTGGCCGTCAACAAAGGCAAAATTGTTTTCTTTTTTGCTCATATTATTTTTTCATAGTAAAATACCAGATCTTTTTAGTAGACTTAGGACATCTTTCTCAATTTCAACGTATTCCTTCCCAAAAACCTTTGGTTTTGCGATAAAAGCGACATGAAAACCTATTTTTAGCTTACTTTCAAGCAAAAGTAGTCTAACAACCTCTCGCATCTGGCGCTTGATTCGGTTACGCTTCACAGCGCTTTTGTGTACCTTTTTTCCCACAACAAAGCCAATTTTAAGGTCTTTTGTCTCATATTTTCGCCTTGGATACTTTTCTGGCTCAATTTTCCAATATTTCACTGTCAAAAACTGCCCACCAACAAATTTACCCTCTTTGAAGAGAATATCAAAATCTTTCATGTGTTTTAGGCGGTTTTCTTTTGGTAACATGTTTTCTGTGGAATCTTTTTTAAATCAGTATAATCAATGCTATTATAACACAAAAACCTCGTAAAAGCGAGGTTTTTGGCTTATTTTAGCTAAAATAAAGAGATTAACGAGTCTTTCTCGTACGCTTGCCCTTTTTCTCATCGCTTACAGTAAGTTTGGTTCTTTTTTTGACGCGACGTTTTTTCAAAACAGCACGACCTGTTTTGGTGCTCATTCTAGATCTAAAGCCATGAGCTTTGGCTCTTTTTCTCTTTTTTGGTTGATATGTTCTTTTTGGCATAAAATTGAATGTTTCGAATTTATATTATTAGTGAGGGCATTATAATTGATTAATCTATTTTTGTCAAGAGCTGTCTCGGCAGACAAAAACAACAAAAGACTGGATTAGTATGTATTTATCCACACAGTCCACAGCTTGTCCCCATTTTGTCAACTTCTAAGCTTATTCTAGGCATTTTTAAAAACCTTTTTTTGTGGTAAAATTAAAGCCTTAGAGATTTTTTAAAGGAAAAAATAAAAAATTATGACAAATTACGAGATCTGGCAAGCAGTTTTAGCAGAATTTGAACTAAAAGTATCAAAGGCTAACTTTACCACTTGGTTTAGAAATACAGGAATCGCTGGATTTGAAAACGGCCATGTTATAGTTTGTGTGCCCAATACTTTTACCAAAAGTTGGTTAGAAAAGAAATATCACTCAGACATTATCAAATCAATTGAGAGAGTGACTACCAAACCAATAAAAAAAATAGAATATAAGGTAGAAAATATAAAAAATATTACAGAACAAGAGTGTTCTACTACAAATACTCCCGTGGTTTCGTCTGTCCAAACACCTGTTTATTCTGTACCAGCCAAAACACTTGGTTCTAAATTTGGTCTTAACCCAAAATATACTTTCAAAAGTTTTATTGTTGGTAAAGGGTCTGAGTTGGCACATGCTGCATCTCAAGCAATTGTTAGTCGTCCTGGAGATGCTTACAATCCACTTTTTATATATGGTGGTGTAGGTCTTGGTAAGACACATCTTACACAGGCTATTGGACACGCCTTACTTGAGGCAAATCCAAATACGAAAATCCTATACGTTAGTTCAGAAAAATTTACCAATGAATTTGTTTCGTCTGTAAAAGAAGGACGCGCAAAAGAATTCAAAGATCGATATCGTAATGTTGATCTTCTTTTGATTGATGATATTCAATTTATCGGTGGCAAAGAACAAACACAAGAAGAGTTTTTCCACACTTTCAACGAACTACACCAACAAGGCAAACAAGTAGTGCTTACTAGTGACAGACCACCAAAAGCAATTCCAGCTCTTGAGGATCGCCTTCGTAGTCGTTTTGAGTGGGGTATGATTGCAGACATAGCAGCGCCGGACTTAGAGACAAGACTTGCTATTTTAAAACAAAAAGCCCAAGAAAAGAAATTCGAAATAAAAGACGACCTACTACAAATGGTTGCGACCACGATACAAAGCAATATTAGAGAACTAGAAGGAGCTCTCAACAAGATAATTGCTTTCCACGAATTAAAGAATGCCTCACCAACAAAAGAGTCTGTAAAATCTATTTTATCTTCGTTTGAGGGACAGAGTCTAAAAAGATCTCTCACACCAAAAGAATTGATTGTGGTGGTAGCAGAATTTTATGGAGTAGAGATAGATGATGTGACTGGCAAGAGTAGAGAAAAAAGATTGGCCCAACCGAGACAGATCATAATGTTCCTATTACGAAATGAGTTGAAGCTCTCTTATCCAGCGATCGGATCCGAACTTGGTGGACGTGATCACACCACAGCAATGCACGCTCACACAAAAATTGGCACAGAGATTGAAAATGATCCAAAAATAAAACAAGAGATAGAAGCAATAAAACAAAGACTATACGTAAACAATATCTAAACAGTTAATAAGCGGTTAATAAACTGTTCAAAAACATAAAAGCAGACATTGAGCCTGTTAATAAATAACAGACTTATCAACACAAAAACACAGATTTTAAAAAACACCAAAATTCATACACAACAGACGACTAGTTATCAACATAAAATATCAACACAAAAAAAGGCTCAACAAAAACAAAATAAAGACTTTTCCACCGTTTCCACAGCCTCTACTACAATCACTGTTTAAATATAAAAAAATACATAAAACAATAGATAGTATGAAATTCATTTGTACCAAAGAAAACCTATCGTATGCCTTAGACTTGGTCTGTGGTGTTGCTAGTAAGCATATCAACTTACCAATACTTAGCAATGTTTTGGTTCAGGTAAGTGAATCCAAAGTAATTCTTATGGCAACAAACCTAGAGGTTGCGGTAAGAGTAAATCTTCGTGCGAAGGTTGAGACTACGGGTGAATTTACTATACCAGCTAAGACTCTGTTAGACTATGTTCATCTACTCCCAGACGAACAAGTTGAAATTGAATTACAAGGAAATGAGGTTTTGGTAAAATGTGGAAATTCTTCTACAAAAATAAAGGGCTCCCCTGCTGAAGACTATCCAGTAATGCCAGAAATAGAAGAAAAGAATTCATATGTTTTGGGTACTGATGAGTTTAAGGAATCTTTGTCACAAGTTGTTTTTGCTGCGGCAAAAAATGAAATTCGTCCCGAACTATCCGGTGTTTATTTTGGTTTTTTTACAGAGTGTTTCTCTGGTTTAGTTATGGCTGCCACTGACTCCTACCGATTAGCAGAAAAGAAGACTGCTGTGGAGCAAGGAAAGGAAACTTTTGAGACAATTGTTCCTGCTCGTAGTATTTACGAAATAATTCGCCTGATTACAATCGGCAGGGCAAAACAAAATGAAAACAATGTTCGTGTTTGGGTTAGTGATAATCAATTGGCTATACGTTACGATGATTTTGAAATGACCACCCGACTGGTGGATGGAAAGTATCCAGACTACTCTCAAATTATTCCAGCAGAATTAAAAACCAATTCAGTTTTACCGATTAACGTTTTGGTAAATAAAATTAAGGCTGCCAGTTTGTTTACTACTACCGGAGTAAATGCAGTCTCTTTTGATCTTAGTCCGGAACAAAAGATGATTAGCATATCCTCTACCAGTACACAGACAGGTGAACATGCGTCGGAGATTGAGGCAGAGGTGGTTGGTGATGAAAACTCAATACTCTTAAACCATCGCTATGTATTAGATGGTTTGCAAAATATGAAAACTGAAGAGGTGGAATTCAAAGTAAATAGTGCCGACTCCCCTTGTGTTTTCAAACCAAAAGATCAAGAGGACTATTTATATATTGTCATGCCTATCAGGCAGTAACTATTAGGTTTTAGGTGTTAGTAATTATAAAAAACAAAAAACCCGCCTATCTGGCGAGTTTTTTTATTTATCCTTATTTGTTCTTTATAAATAATCTATTCTACCACCACACTAATCTCATCTCCCCCACCGCTAATCTCCGCAATCAATTTCCAATTTCCTTTTTCTGGTATTTCATTCCATTTGAAAATTATTTGATTGTTGAACAAGTTAGAAAAGTCAGAAATAGTTTCGAGTAGAGTTTTATTGTTATTTTTTTGTTTGTATATCTTTACTTCATTTATTTCATCCAACTTAAAATGGTTTATCAAAAAAGTTCGAGGAAAATCAGACTGTTTGATGTTTTGTGAACCGCCAACCCAACTAATATTGGGTGGCTCTGTGCCGGCGTCTAATTTAAATTTAATTTGTTTTTCAACTAGATTACCAATATCATCTTCAACAATTGCGGTTAAAATATGATCACCATTTTCTAACCAATCAGCATAGTAGTTTAAATTAAAAGGATGTTGTTTTATTGTTCCGACATAGCGATCATCTATTTTGTAAGTGACCTTTGCGACGCCTCTGGGTGCTCCAGAGCGAATGTCAGTGTTGATTTGTCTGGAGTATAGAGTTGCGCCATCTGATGGATATATAATTTCCAAAGTTGGAATTAATTCTAGTGAGTGTTCATCGTCATATTCAGTAGGTGGTTCTTCAAAACTAATATCCCAATCAGGATTTTCTTCTTTGCCTCGTTTGATCCAGTCTTGGATAGCACTTTCCCATATAGAATATTGTGAATCATCGCTTGCATTTTTTGGTGTCTCTCCTTGTGGATTGTCTTTTTCTACGTAGTGTAATAGTGAGTGGGCTGGAATGTATGTGCGCTCTTTTATATATTTTTTTGGAGTTGAGCTGGTTGCAATTTTTCCTGTCACACTATCAATTTTCAATGTAACGCCACCACCAGCCGAACCAAGCAAGATTGGTTTTTTGGATTTGTTTTCGGGTGCTTCTGGAAATGATTCGGGCGAGGTATTTTTTAGCGCCTCTCGCATAAAACTATTCCAGATTGGTGCCGCTACTCTGCTACCGCCATAGCCTCGCTTCATTGGGGTGTTGTCAGTGTTACCAGCCCAGACACCGGCAACTAGGCTAGGTGTGTATCCTACTGTCCAAGCATCAACATATGCATTGGTGGTACCTGTCTTTGCTGCCACAGGCCTATCGCCTAGTGTCAAAATTCCACCCGCACCAAAAGCATATGCTCTGGCTTCATCATCTGATAGTACACTTGAAATTGTAGCGGTAATTTCGGGCTCTAAAACTTTTTCTCCTTTGGTCTTTTTCCATTCAAATAAAATATCATTATTTGAATCTTCAATTTTTAAAATACTAACAGGCTTATGTCGTATTCCTTGGTTTGCAAAAACACCAAAGGCGCCCACATGTTCTATTAGCTTTACTTCTCCACCACCAAGAACCAAAGACAGTCCAAAATTACCAGCACCAAAGGTTGTGTAGCCTAGTCGCTTTGCAAACTCAACACCCTTTTCTGCGCCAACTAAGTATAATGTTTTTACAGCGGGGATATTTAGTGATCCTTGTATTGCCTGCTTCATTGTAACTGGACCGTGTTCTTGTAAATCATAATTTAATGGTTTATAAGATTTACCAGAAACGGCAAAATCAGTCTCTACATCAAATAAAATTGTTTCTGGTGTGTAGCCCTTTTCGAAAGCAGCCGTATAAACAATTGGCTTAAAAGAAGAGCCAGGCTGTCTTTTACCGAGCGTCGCAACATTAAATTGTCCATTAATTTCGTCATCAAAAAAATCTTTTGAACCAACCATGGCGAGTATTTGTCCGGTCTTTGGTGCAAGGGCGACTAGCGCAGTATTATTGGCTTCGGCCTCTTCTAATTTTTCTAGATTTTCTTCTACAGCTTTTTCAGCAGCCTGTTGTTTTTCCCAATCAAGCGAAGTAATTACTCTTAATCCCTCACTGTCTACCGCTTGTTCGCCATACATATCTACTAATTGTTTTTTTACATAGAGAACAAAGTGTGGAGCTTGAATATTTTCAAAGCGTTGTTTTATTTCTATTTCTTCTGCTTGTGCACCGTCTGCCTCTTCTCTAGTTATGTAGCCTTCCTGGAACATTCTTTCTAGTACAAAGTCACGGCGGTTTTTTAATTTAATTGAGTTGTTCAAATATGATGAAGGGGCTTTTGGAAATCCAGCGAGAACAGCGGCTTCGGACAGCGACACATCTTTTACAGGCTTACCAAAATAACTTTGGGCTGCCGACTCTACTCCGTAATTAGTTGAGCCGTAAGGAATTTCGTTGAAATAGATTTTTAAAATTTGATCCTTGGTATATTTTTGTTCCAAGCGAATAGATAGAATGACTTCTTTTAATTTTCTAACATAGGAACGCTTATTTGTTAAAATAGCATTTTTTACCAATTGTTGTGTTAGTGTAGAAGTACCACCAATTTGTTTATTGGTGAAGATACCATAGACGACTGCACGCAAAATACTAAGAGGGCGCACACCATGATGTTCGTAAAATTTAGTGTCCTCGGTAGCAATTACACCATTTATTAGATATTGTGGGATGTCTTCTATATTGACTAGGGTTCTTTTTTCTTCTGAATAAACTTCGTATAAAATATGTTCTCCGGTTCTGTCGTATATTTTTGTGCTCTGTGCCACCTTGCGGTCAGTTAGTTGGTCTGGGTCAGGCAAGTCTTTGTTGGCCCAGGCTACTAGTATGGTGACAAAGAGAAAACCAAAAACAACCAGCGATATTACTATTGTGCCGGCCTTTTGTCGTAGGAGTTGTCTGGTTTTACGATTTAGTCTAGGTCTTTTTTTCCAAAATAACCCTAATAGTTGCCAAAGAGACACCAAAAGCCAAACTACAAAATTAAATAGGTTTATTAGTATCATTTTGATAACCCCAAGTGTTTTTATGCCTAAACTAGGCGTGTTTGTGGTCTTATCACTCCGATATTCGGGTGTTGATTTGCTTGTTTTATCGTCAGCACGCTCTTTTCTACTGCCTTCATGGTCTAGTCGCCCAAAAGACTTTTTTGGTTGTTTTTGCTCAGAATCATCAAAGCCATAGGAGCGACGGTGGATATCTTTTTTTGTCATATTTTAGCTTATTTTAGCCAAAAAGTTAGCTTTTTAAAGTAATGTTCTTATTATACCATATTGACAAAGATGTTAAAATGTGGTATAATTCGCCAGTTAAGAAATAAGGTATACCTGTAGTATAGGTATACTTTTTTATTGGGGAAGTGTACCCCCCAAACCCTCAAAAGTCAAGAGGGCCATAAAATATTATGAAATTAATTAAATCAAAATTTATTGGAGAGTTTTTGGAAAGAGTTGTGGTGGGTACCATTATTTCAAGTTTTGTTTTTGGAATGCTAGCCCCACAGACTGCAAATGCTGAGACGCAAGAGGTTGCACTTACTTTGCTTTCTTCTGGTATGGAAGAAAGTATAAAGCCAAACTACTTCCCTATTGCTGGTGATCGTGAGCCTTTGAAAACAATCAGTGTTGTTTCTACGGCTTATTCTAGTGATGTGGCTCAAACTGACTCTACTCCTTGTATTCCTGCAAGTGGTTATAATTTGTGTGATCACTATGAGAAATATGGTGAGGGCGATACTGTCGCTGCCAATTTTTTACCTCTTGGGACTCAAGTGAGATTTCCAGAGATGTATGGTGATAAAATTTTTATCGTTCGTGATCGTATGAACTCTCGTTATGGTTATGCTCGTATTGATATATGGATGCCAGAGTACGAAGAAGCCAAGAACTTTGGTGTAAAACGTGGTTTGGTGATGGAAATCTTCTAACACGTAACACATAATATATACCATATACCACAAACCCACCATAAGGTGGGTTTGATCTTGATCTTTGTGTTTAGATATGGTAGAATGTATTTGTAATTTCCAAAATGGTACCGTGGCCAAGTGGTAAGGCGAGGGTCTGCAAAACCCTTATTCACCAGTTCAAATCTGGTCGGTACCTCAAAGATAAGACACAAGATACAAAATCCTCTAGACGGGGATTTTTGTTTTTTTGATAAAAATACCATCTTCACTGCGGGGTTTGACTTATTTTGTGGGGTGTGCTAAGATGTATCTAATGTTTTTCGAGTATTGAGTGGGGCTAAGATGCAGTACAGTCTACCACTTCGGTAGCTGATAGTGTGTTTGGGTCTCACCCTTGCTCATAAAGGAAGGAGGAGCTATGCGGTATACGTTCCTACTTTTGCTCATCGCCCTTTTCAGTATGGGAATTGGCGATGTGGTCTTGGCAGAGGGGGTCTCCCCTGGCCTGTTCTGTGTTCAGCTCGACGCTGGGCAGACCTTCGGAGAGTCGCTTCCTGCGATTCTCAACGAGGGTCCGGTGGACCACGTCAACTCAACCAGTATGGTTGGGGTGGTGAGTGGAAGTACCGTCCTTCCCGAGGAGCTCCATGTTGGAGCACAGGAGGTCGTCAGACCTCTAAAGTATCCTTATTCCTCCTCGGGAACAACTTTCCGCCATGGAGGCACTAGTGGCGGTATCTAAAGTCGCCCCCTATTAGGGGGCAGCAACCCTTTGTGTGCCAGGTAGGGCACAAGGGATTGCAGATCTTTTTAACCGAGTCTAATTCGACTCGAGGCGTTTGGTCTAAAATCAGACAAACCTCTTCGGAGGCGAGCTGGTGGCCAGGCGCACAAGGGGGCAGGGAAGGAGAGCTGAGTGATGTGGTCAAACACTGATTTCACTCTCCCCCTGTCACCCAAGAAATAAAACACCGAATAGGTGGTTTTTTTTATTGATAAAATTAGGAGTTTTTATTTGCATCATCTTTCAAAATATGATTATATATAACTAGACAACAAGGGGGAAACTATGATAACTAGAATCGAGAACTGGATTGATAACCAGTCGCGATGGCTGGTTATTGGGGGATGTTTTGTCCTCTTTGCTTTGCTCTATGTTCCACCCAATTACTTCTCGTTGTTTACTGTACGAGAATTACCTTTCATCTTGGGTGAAAGCAGAATTCCTTTTCTGCTTTGGACAGTGCCTGTCTATGTGTCTGTGTTAGTACAGATAGTAGTCGGCCTAGTTTTTGTTCTAAAAGGCAGATTGGGCCGAGTAATTGTGGTGAGTACCATCTTAGTGTCGGGGCATGTGGTTGTGTTTTGGTTTTTCCCCACTATTTTGCACCGCACACACGAGGTGGTTGGGCCCGATTGGTTGGTCCGGGGTTACGGCATTCTATGTCAAGCTGACCAGCCACTGAACTGCTTTCCCTCACTCCATGTCTCACTCGCTTTTTTTGTAGGGCTTGTGCTCTGGCATGAGGAGAGGTGGAAGGGTGCGCTCTTTCTATTGTGGGCGGTCGCTATCGCGGCAGCTACCATGACTACCAAACAGCACTACTTGCTGGATGTGGTCGGTGGGGCTGTTACGGCGACGATCGCCTACTACGCCTACCGCTGGGGGTTGTGACATACGTCCAGCCCCTTGCCACACCTTTTTTAGAGGTGTTTTTTTGATCTTTTAATCTTTTGTTAAAAATGTTACAATACACCCACTATGGATAAAAATAAAGAAAAACCACGAAAAACTTCGTCTCGTGGCGAGAAATTCGTTATTATAGATGGTAACGCAATAATACACAGAGCCTATCATGCTCTACCCCCAATGACAGCCAGCGACGGCACGGTTGTTAATGCTGTCTATGGTTTTACTTCTATGCTTCTAAAGGTTATTAATGACTTGAAGCCAGACTATCTGGCAGTTAGTTTTGATGTGGCTGGTGGGACATTTAGAGATAAGGTCTACACAGAGTACAAGGCAAACCGAGTAAAATCAGACGATGATCTTTATAAGCAGATCCCCTTGTGTCATCAAGTGGTAGAGGCTTTTAATATTCCTATTTTTATAAAGAAAGGTTATGAGGCTGATGACGTTATCGCTACAGTGGTTGAAAAGAATAAAGAAAAAGGAATAAAGAAAAAAATACACAATATTGTTGTGACAGGAGATATGGATTTACTTCAGCTTGTGGATGATAATACATCTGTCTATGCTTTGCGGAAAGGTATGAGTGATATGGTGATGTATGATGAAAAGGAAGTGAATGAGAAATATGGCTTTGGACCGGAGCGAGTGGTGGATTACAAATCCTTACGAGGAGATCCGTCCGATAATATTCCGGGTGTAAAAGGTGTGGGTGACAAGACTGCCAAGGAGTTAATAGATAAAATTGGCGGTATCGATGAGATCTACGAAGATTTGAAGACTGAAGATTCAAATTTGAAGGCCACTTTTCGAGATGGCGTTATTAAAAAACTAGAAGATAGTAAAGAAGATGCTTTCATGAGCAAAGAGCTAGCTACTATTGTGCGAGATGTGCCAGGAATAAAGTTTGATTTGGAAAAAACCGTTACGCAGGATTTTGATCGTAAAAAAATAAGTGATCTGCTTAGAAAGTTTGAGTTTTATTCTCTAGTAAAAAGAATTCCTGGGGAAGATGGCGAAGTGAGCAGTTATGTAAGTCAACAAGTCAACAAGTCCAAAAAAATTAACCTTGTGATTGTTGATAAAAATAATTTCGAGCAGTTTATAAAAGAAATGAAAAAAATTAAGGTTTTTGCCTGTAAGGAAGTTTTGAGTGGTGAAAATATTTTGGATAGCGAATTGTTGGGTTTGGTGTTTAGCACAGAAGAAAAAAGTTATTATATAAAAAATCCAGACAAAGGGGCGTTTAAAATTTTTGAAGATAAAAACAAAACGATTGTTGGTCATGATTTAAAGAAATTGGTAAAGGTCCTTAAGCGCTCAAACGCTCAAGCGCTTGGTGGCTTGTTCGACATAATGCTTGGTTCATATCTACTAAACTCCAGCACAAAAGCCCACGGTCTAAAAGCAATTGCATTGCGAGAGCTTGGCGAGGAATTACCAGTCGGATCAGAGCAGAGCAGTCTGTTTGGTGTTGACCCAAAGCTTATTGCCAAAGAACTGGAATTGGTTTTGCGAGTCTATAAAAAATATGAGAAAAAATTAAAAGACCAAGAGGATTTGGGTTTATTTAAAAAAGTGGAAATGGATTTGATTCCTGTTTTGGCTGAGATGGAATTGAACGGTATTGCTGTGGACACTAAGTTACTAGGTGTTTTGTCAAAAGAAGTTAATTTGGAAATCAAAAAAACAGAAAAATCCATTTGGAAGGGGGCTGGTGAGGAATTTAATGTGGCATCTTCGGTTCAGTTGAGGGAAATTTTATTTGAAAAACTAGAACTACCAACCGATGGAATCAAAAAAGGTAAGACGGGTTACTCTACCGCAGCCAGTGAATTAGAAAAACTGCATGGCCAGCATGATATTATCAAACTTGTAGAAAACTATCGTGAATTAGAAAAACTGCGTAATACATATATAGATGTATTACCAAAGCTAATAAACAAAAAGACCAATCGTATTCACACTACCTTTAATCAGGCAGTAACTACGACTGGTCGGTTATCTAGCTCTGAACCAAATTTACAAAATATTCCAATTAGAACCAAGCTAGGAAAAAGAGTGCGAGATGCTTTTGTGGCTGAGCGTGGAAATGTTTTGATTGCTGTTGATTATTCACAAATTGAACTTCGTATTGTTGCGTCGCTGGCAAAAGACAAAAATTTAATAGGAATATTTGAACGAGGTGAGGATGTTCATAAAGCTACCGCGGCAATTTTGAATGATGTACCTTTGGATAGTGTTACAAAAGAAATGCGTAGCGCTGCTAAGGCAGTCAATTTTGGAGTGCTTTATGGCATGGGTGTGTATGGACTCGCCTCTCGCACTGGCATGAGTAATTTTGAAGCCAAAGAGTTTATAAAAAAATATTTTGAAAGTTTCAAAGATGTAAAAAAATATTTGGACAATACTATCAAGTTTGCCAAACAAGAGGGTTATGTAGAAACTCTATTTGGTCGTCGTCGATATATTCCAGAACTAAAAGCAAGTAATTTTCAATTGAAAGCTGCAGGCGAACGCATGGCAATTAATATGCCAGTTCAGGGTACGGCTGCGGATGTGATGAAGATGGCGATGATACAAGTAAGTAACAAGATACAAGATACAAGATACAAACACGACGAGGTGCGACTTATATTGCAGGTGCATGATGAGTTGGTTTTGGAAGTTAAAAAGGGCTTGGAAGACGAGGTTGGTGAATTGGTAAAAACTGCTATGGAAAATGTTGTGAAATTGAATGTACCAGTGGATGTTCATGTGGATGTTGGGAAGAGGTGGGGAGAGTTGAAATAAAGCATTGATTCCCCCTTCATAAGGGGAGGTCAAAGATACATGTGTATTAAAAACAAAAAATCCCTTTCATAAAATGATTGGGATTTTTTATTCTCTTGTTAAATCTAGTAAAAATTCCACAAGAAGTGCCACTTTGATGTGTGTGGCGCACAGGTAAAAGGAGCGGGTCAGAAGAGGAAGGAGATCTTTGGTTGGAAGAGCCATTTCCAGATTCGGTCTTCAATGATAATGCCAGGAGCAGTAATAAGGCCTACTACCACGTTATCACCGATCTTGAACATTGGACCGAATCCTATCCCGATATCATTGCGGAGTTTTTTCTTTCCATAGGGTATGTGGAGTTCATATCCAATACCAAAGGCAAAGACAATCTTGGGATGGATTTTTACTCCTGCTCCAATGCCAAATCTGGGTTTGAAATGTGGTGCATTCATGGGGATTCCGACAGCAGGCTCGATGGATATGCCCCAGTTTTGGTTCAACTTGAAGCAAATTGCTATACCAAGTCGGGTGCTGGAACCCAGGGCGTCCCATTTTTCTCCGTCCATGACTACAGCCCAGCCCTGAGCCGTGGTCAGCTTGTAGTTTGGCTTGGTTTGGGCGCGCGCCTTCTGGCACCATCCGACGACCAGGAAGAGCACTACGAGTGCTAAGAACATAAGGAGTGCTCCTTTTGCGTTTGGACATTTCCATTTCTCTTGTTTTTTCTTCATGATTCCTCTCCTTGCTTGAAAAGTAAGTTGATTAGTGTTCTTAGATCCTCACTATGCCAACCTGCAAACTTACCATGGCGCAATTCACCTTCCATCCAGTCTTTTAGTCCAGCTTGTCTAAGTTCGTATAAAGATAACTCTTCCTTTTGAACCATGATTTGCAAGGTGGGGATCCAATCCGGATTTACGATCTGGGCAGTTTTTTCGATTTTGTCCATATTGGGTCTTTCGAGCATACCTACCTCCTATTAGTTGTATATTTTAAAGAGCCATATTTTAAATTATCATAATTTTTTATATCTGTCAAGCATAAATTGCCTAAAATAAGCGAAATAACTGTTTATTTTATGTGATAAATACCTAAAATAGTTGACAAAAATGGCTAAAACTAGTATAATATAATTGTCATAAAAAATATGACAATATGTTAGAAAAACAACTCACAACCTTAGGTTTTAATAAAAATGAGATAAAAGTTTATCTAGGGTTGTTTGAATTGGGAAAAAGTAAGGCTAAAAAAATTATAGAGCATACTAGCCTGCATCGTAATTTGGTTTATACATCTTTGGAAGACCTGGTTGGTAGGGGTTTGGTAAGTAAGGTAGAAAAAAACAAAATATTTCATTTTGAGGCCAATAATCCTGAATCTGTTTTAGAAATTGTTGAAAAACAAAAAAATATTGCAAAATCCGTGGTTGAAGCGTTAAAAGTAAAGCAATCTTCAATTTCACGCAATATAAAGGTTTTTGAGGGTAATGAGGGTATAAAGCAAGCGCGCGAAAGAAGTTTGGGGTTGTCCCCTGACGAAACAGTATATGTTTTGGGTGGATCCCAGCTTAGCTCTGACCCAGAGTTGGAAAAATTTTGGCGTAAATATGACAAGCGAAGATCTGGAAAAGGAATAAATTTAAAAATTCTTTACGATCGCACCACGCCAAAAGAAATTTTGGACTGGCGTAATAATTTACAAAGGACAGAAGCTGCTTATTTACCTTTTAACGTAGAAACACCAACTTGGTTTGAAATGTACGGCAATACTTTGGGTATTGGTGTTCCTGGTGAGGATCCACTACTTTTTAGTGTTAATAATAAATCAGCAGTAGATAGCATGAAAAAGTATTTTGAATTTTTTTGGAATCAGGAAGTTGTAGTTGAGACTGGAATGGACGCGTTAGAAAAAACCATTTACAATATGTTGGGCGAGTTAGACCGTGGAGAAGAGTATTTAGTCTTGGGAGCATCGGCCGGTGAACATTCAGCTGGTGTCCGAGAACTTTATGATAGATTTCACAAAGATAGATTTAAAAAAGGTGTAATAACAAAAATGCTAGTTTACAAAGAGTCTTTTGAAAAAATTTCTCAAAGATTTGCTAAAATTGGTGATCCAGAATTTCTGATTAGTAAATTAAAAAAGTTTTCCTCAGCCCCACCAATACCGATGCAAATAAATATTTACAAAAACAAAACTTTTTTTATAATTTATTCTGACGAGCCAACAATTTTGCACTTTGACCGCAAGGAAGTTCATGATAGTTTTAAAAGTTATTTTAATGAGCTCTGGAATCAAGAATCTGTTGTTTTGAAAGGGCCAGAAGTGGTGAGAGATATTTGGTTAGAGTCTTTGCAGTCTGGCGAGTTAAAATTTATTGGCGCGCGCGGTTATTTTATAGATAGGTTTCCAGAGATGTTTGTAGAAATAGAGGAGAAAGCGAAAAAAGTTGAAAACCTGAAGTGGAAAAATATTGTTGATGAGAGTTTTAAGGATCATAAACTGACTAAACTTCCTTGGATGGAAACTAGCTTTAATATCAAAGGGTCAAAAAATCCTAATGTTGTTTGGTTGTGGGGTGATAAGGTGGCCTTGGCCAATTGGACAGAAAAAGAGCCTGTGGTTTTTGTGTCTAGTAATAAGCATGTTGTTCAAAGCTATAGAGATTATTTTGATGAGTTGTGGGAACTTAAATAGCACGACACACGACTCACGTAACATATAACATAAATAAAAAATCCCAGTTTACAGGGCGCAGCCTTGCGAAGACCTGGGGTTTTTTAATCTTGATTTTTTCTTGCTATTTTGCTACACTAATTTCAAAGCTCGACATTAGTATAAGGCTGGTGTTTGAGTACAGTTCTTTGATATGTGAGGAAGAAGATGAAAGAAGCTATCTCTTGGTCTTGTTTGTTCCTGTTTGTGTTGTTGGTTGTTTCACTTCGGGGTTGTTTTCTGCCGGATGCTTTAACTCCTGCCCTCTATGTAGGAGAGGTAGTCTATGCTGTATTTTTGGCTATCGCAGTCTTATTGTGGAAAGTAGATTTAGCAAAGATTCTTTATATCAACGGAGCATTAATGGTGGGTCTGTTGCCTGTATTGGGCAATCTCTCAAGAAACCCCTCAATCCTTTGGACTCCTATTGTTCTGGTGTTTTTTGCCGTCTTCGTCGCCAGAGTCATTTCCCCCAGAATAGGGGTTCTTTTTTGGAGGTTGTCGGTGGTCTATGTTGGTCAGATGATCGTGGTTTTTGGTATGACAGTTTTTATGTCAGAATGGCTGTCAGTCCTCTTCGGTGTTATCGGTATTTTTGCTTTGCATGAATTTGGCTGGATGTGTGACTGGTGTGATCGTCGATCCAACAGGTTAATCATAATACGGGCGAAACAAACAGAACCAGCACTACCCCCGTGATTGTAGTTTACGGGGCGTAGCTTATCGGAGCCCCTGCTCTTTCTCCCCCGTCGAACCGTTGTCTATATTCCCCCAGACAGCGGTTCGGCGGCACCACAGATTTTACACGGAATATTACCGTGTTTGTTTGTTTACAATTAGTTGACAAGATATTGTTTTTGTGGTATAATAAATCATGTAAACTAACTGTTAGATAGTATGGATATAAAAAAGCTTATTTTAGCCAAAATTAAAGAAAAAGGTAGTGTTAGATCTCCTGAAATAATTAAAGAGACTGGCTTTTCACGTGCTTACATAAATCGTTTTTTTCGAGAGTTGGTGGAGCTAGGGCTGGTAGAAAAAGTTGGGAAAACCAACAAAACAAAGTATGTCTTTCCTGGTTTAGGAGCAAAAAAAGATGTTTTAAATTTTTTTCGCACCTTCTCTAATTCAGGCTTGAGAGAAGAGGAAGTTTTAAAGCAAATAAAACAAGAAACCGGTATCTTTTTTGGTCTCAAAAAAAATATTATTGGGATTTTGGATTATACTTTTACAGAAATGCTTAATAATGCTATTGATCATTCGCAGTCAGACAAAATTGTTGTTAAGATGAATAGAGATTTTGGAAAGATTATTTTTGTTGTGCGAGATTATGGTGTTGGTATTTTTAATAATATACAGACAAAGAAAAAATTATCAGATATTACTTTTGCTATTCAAACTTTGTTAAAAGGTAAGCAGACCACTGACCCAGAGAGGCATACTGGACAGGGTGTCTTTTTTACATCTAAGCTAGCTGATAATTTTATAGTAAAAAGCTATGGAAAGAATTTGATTATAGATAATATAAATAAGGATTTTTTTATTAAGGACTCAGTAGAACTAAAAGGGACAAGAGTCTCTTTTGCTATAGACGAAGATGGTAAAAAAACAGCACGAGAAGTTTTTAATAAATTTACAGATGAAGAAACTTTTGAATTTAATAAAACACAGATTAGGATTAAACTTTATAAAATTAATGATAATTTAATTTCCCGCTCAGAGGCAAAAAGGGTTTTGTTGGGGCTTGATAAATTTGAAGAAGTTGTGTTAGATTTCAAGGATGTCGAAACAGTTGGGCAAGGTTTTGCAGATGAAATATTTAGGGTCTGGCAAAATAATCATAAGGGTGTTAAAATAAGTCACATCAATGCCAATGAAAATGTTGAGTTTATGATTAAACACACTTTAGAAATATGATAATATTCCTCCACGGTGCAGATACCTTTCGTAGCCGTAGACAACTTAGAAAGATGATAGAGAAATTTAAGATTGACCGTGATCCTCAAGGATTAAACGTAGTTATTTTGGATTGCGCGAAGGAAGAAGATGGAAAGATAATGGAGCAGGTTTTGGCGGTGCCGTTTTTGGCAGAAAAGCGGATGGTTGTATTGGAAAACTTGCTCACTGCTACTGGCAAGGGTGATTTACAAGCAGAGATTTTGAAAAGGGTTGAAGAAAAAGGTTTGGATGAGAATAATGTTTATGTTTTTTGGCAAGATGTTGGTAAGCCAAAAACAAAAGTAGGTAAGGAATTTTTGGCACGACTCTTAAAAGAAAAATATGCGCAGGAATTTGAAGAAATAAAAGGTGTAAAATTGTCCGCTTGGATTTCTTCAGAGACAAAAGACAGAGAAGGAAAAATTAGCAAGCATGCCTCAGACTCACTAGTCCAAAATGTGGGTGGTGATATGTGGTTACTAAATTCTCTAATAGATCAGCTAATCGCTTATAAGGGTGATGAAGAAATAATGACTGAAGATGTTAATTTGTTTGTCGAAGAAAAAGTGGATGATAATATTTTTAATTTAGTTGACGCAGCTGTCTCTGGTCAGACAAAACAAGTTTATAAGATGATCCGCGAGCAATATCGCATTGGCAAGGATCCCCACTATGTGTTTGCTATGATTTTACGCCAGTTTAGAATTTTAATTGAAATGCGTGATTTGTACGAGCGCGAGGACAATATGCCGAGCGACATGATGGCAAAAAAGCTTGGACTACATCCTTTTGTAGTAAAGAAATCCTTGCCATTTATAAAGAAATATAATTTGGAAGATTTAAAAAAGATTTATTTGAAACTTCTTGATCTTGATATAAAGTTTAAGACGAGCCAAGGTGACCCGTCTTTGTTGGTTGATGTTTTTGTTGGGTCTCTCGGGTATTAATTTAATTGATTGATTATTGGGTTTTGTCTTCTTTGCTAGTATGGTGCATTTACTTTTTGTAACCAAAAAGTAACAAAAAGTTTTGAGGGTAAAAAATTCACCCCATAGCTACTGTGTAAGTAATCATTTATAGCAGGCTGGGGACTCAAACAGTTTTACCCCCAAACCCCCAAGTTTTTTCTGTAACCTTGTTTTAAATTAGTCGGTTAAATATAAACTACCAGTGTGAGCTGGTAGTTTTGATTGCTAAGTATTTTCTATCTATTTGTCTTTTTGGCTTTCTTGGGTTTTAACATCGTAACCTTCTATAATTATTCTTTTTATTTCTTTCATTTTTTCGTCGATTTGCTCCTGTGCATCTTTTGTAGTTTCTGTTTTGAGATCATCAAGCGCGCGTCCTATTTTATTCATAAAATTGGAAGCTGCTAAGCTAGCGTCGCTCACCTCAAGTGTTTTTCCTATATGTTCCGCTTCTTCATCTGCCCCAATGATGCGTTGTCGAGCTGTTAGTTTGGTACCTTTTAGTTTTTTAGAAAGAGCAACAGACTGGTCGGCCTGTTCGTCAAGTTTTGTGAATGTTTCATCGGGTTGCCTGTCTGCTGATACTATCTTATATCCAACACTAGCAGTAATATTAACACCTCCTAGTTCTGGATTGTCTGTTTTTATTTTTTCACCCTCTTCTTCTATGTCACTAACAACGCGCGCTAGAATTTCTTTAATTGTTTCATCTAGATTAATCTTTTTCTTTTTTCTTTCTCCCGGCTTCACATCTGGTAGTAAGAGGCCAAATTCGTCACCGCTAAAATGTGTAATAATATCGGTTTCTCTTAGTCTGTTGGCAACCGCCTTTAGTAAGTTGTCCCCGACGCTATGACTCGTTAGGTCGTTGACTTTTTTAAAATTATCTAGGTCTAGTCGTACCACTACCATTCTGCCTTCTCCCCCTTTTCTTTTCTTTTCTTTGTCGAGTAGATCAAAGATTCTTTCTGCTCCTTTTCTATTAAGAACACCAGTCATCGGATTCAGGTGTTCGCCTTCAGATTTGGCTTGATTCTCCATCTCAATCTTTACAAAGTCAAAAACGAACTTGCCTAGTGTTTTTTTCGCGCTTTCCCTAACTTGTTCTAGTTCTTCGGAGCTACCCTCTAAATTATGCATTAGGCGTCCCACCATTTCGTTTATCAAAACTCGCTCTCTGTCTTCTCTTATATTTTCGTACATTTCACCGGTTGTTTCCTCGCTAGTCTCTACGGTCGTTTCTTCTGGTGGGACATAGCCTCTGCTTGGGTCAGTTGTATCATTCATATTTTTATAAATATTTATAAAATTAAAAACTCAGCTATCAAGCTGAGTTTATTGTATCTTGTTATTTACTTTTTTGCAACTGTTTTAGCCTTTTTCATTAGGCGAGACAGTTTTCTGGCAGCAGTGTTCTGTTTGATAACACCTTTTTTGGTGGCCTTGTCTAGCTTCTTTTGGGCTAGTCTTAGCTTTTCAGCCAAGTCCTTTTCACCGGCATCAGCTGCTTTTCTGGCAGTTTTTACTGCTTTTTTGTAAGTGTTTTTTACTGTTAGGTTGGCAACTGCTTTCTTTTTTGACTGTTTCAGTGCCTTTTTGGCATTTGTAAGATTTGGCATAAATTGGTTTAATTGTTTATTTGTTAATTTTAGAGCGTCTATCTACATTAGTCTCGTAAACTAAGGTAAATATTAGTGATGGCATTATATAGTATTTCGGGATTTTTGTCAAGGGCGCATTTCACGACATGTGACCCAGACAATTATCATACTTATATTGACAAAACGCCACTATTCATGCTATAACTAACCTAGCAAATCGTTCTGTACAAATTAACTCGCCGACCGTGGTGTTGGTGGCACAAAAAGGGAGAATTGACATGAGTAGGTATCTGTTTGTTGTTACATTGGTTCTTTTTTCTTTTTTCTACGCCCCCACGGCTTCGGCCATTCCGTCTGAATTGGGGGTGGACGGTTCCACTGGTTTAGGGTCTATGTCAATATATCAAGAGGGTGTTCCGTACCATGTTTCCAGCAACGAGTCCGTGATTTCTGGTCACGACAGGCTGGAGACGGCGCAGAAAGATACCAAGCTCGACTCCTGGTGGTCATGGTACGCCCTTTGTTTGATTACATCGGCTGTGATGTTTGTGTCAAACATGCTTTTCCGGCAGAAAAAGTATAGGGTCGCTTTCTTTGTTGCCTTGGTCAACGCCTTTCTGGCCCTGCTCTTCGCTGGATATGCTTTTGGTACTATTGCAAACACGCCTGTTGTTTTTTTGGCCATCGCCGCTCTAGCTTCTATCTTCTCTGCGGTCTGTGCCAGGTTCATGATCAGCGCCACTGTTGCCTGTGAGAAGTACATAAAAACCTACCGGTTTTCCTCAGCGGTATGCTACGTCGCTGTGATAGTCGCAATCTTGTCATGGTGATGTAGGAGTCATGTCTCGCGCTCTTTTTCCGAAACACAACTTTCCACATCAACAACGCGGGGATGTGGAAAATAAAAAACCACCCGCCGTACCAAGCTGTTTTATTTAAAAACTGTTTGGTAGGGAGATTGGGTGGTTTTTTATTTTGTGTGTTTGTAATGTTTTATTCCGTGCTAGGTTTGTCTAGTTTTAGAGGTTTTACACTCTTCTCCCCTTCTGTAATTCTTACCACATCTTTGTCAATTTTGGCCAATTCTTTGTAGGCAGTATTGTAATGGTTCACTGTTGTACTCATGCTGTTGCCTAGTTTTTTCATATAGTCTTCATAAGCCAATAGGTGCTTACCAAGCATTTCTACATTTTTCTTTATAGACTTGGCACCCTCTTCTATTTTCAATGCTCGCAAGCCATGTAGGACGGTCTGCAGATAGGCAGCAAAGGTGGTTGGTGAAACAATTACCACTTTACGTTCATTAAAAGCGTAATCAATCAGACTTCTAGTGTTTATCTTCACGGCACCAACTTCGTTTACCAATAAATCATAATAAATGGCCTCGCTTGGAATAAACATAAATGCGAATTCTAGTGTACCGTCTTTGGGCTTGATATATTTGGCAGTTTCGTCAATGCGTTTTTTCAAATCATTTTTAAATTCTTTTTCTAATTTTTCTCTAGTGCCGTCGTCGTCTTCATGAATTAATCTTTCATAATTATCTAAAGAAAATTTGGCATCTACAGGAATAGTGCCATCTTTGGTAATAATTAGTGCGTCCACCATATCACCATCAGGAAACTTGTATTGCAATTCAAAACTTCCTGGAGGCATCATGTTTTCCAAGACCATTTTGAGTCCGGCCTCACCCAAGTTACCACGTTGTTTTTGTGATTTCAAAACCTTTTCCAAATTTGAAAGTTGTTCGGAAAAACCAATAACTTGTTGATTGGTTTTGTCCAGCGAAGTTAGCTTCTCAGTAATGTCAGCAATCATTTTATTGCTTTGGCCTGTAATACCCTGGATAAGTTTGGTGCTTTGACCAAACTGCTCTTGCATGGCCTTGCTAATATTTTGTTGAGTGTCCCCCATGGCTTTGTGAGTGTCAGACATTTTTTGATCCATAGTTTTGTTTAGTTCCTGCATTTGTTGTTGCAAAAGCATAAACATATTTTGATCGTCCTCTTTTGGTTTTTGTAGATCTTTGAAACGCTTAAAAATCACGAATAAAAAACCAAGAGTTACAAGTAGGGCGACAGATATTATTGTGAGGAGTAGAGTTTGCATAAAATATATTGTTATGTTGCTACATTGTTATATTGCTGGTGTGTGAAATCAGGTTTTTTTAACGCTCACTTACGAACTCCAGTGACATTTTTACAGAGGCATTGTCAGATGGAAGTAAGATAACATCATTGGGGTATTCTTGTTTAAGTGTTGAAATAAACTCATCGGCCCACGAGGGTGTTAAAACCTGAACATCAGTAAAATCAACCTCAATTTTTTCACTAGGTTTTTTGTCACTCAAAATGTAGGCACGAGTTACAGCCCAAGCCTCTTTGGCAGCTGGTCTAGAGCTTAATGTTGCGCCAAATTTTTTTAATTCTAGTTTCATATTTTTTTAAAATTCAATTATTGCTAACGTACCGTTGACTGGTTTGTCTGTCTTTAAAAACTTTGTTTCTTTACTCTCTATAACACATTTTGCATCACCAGTATAAAATCTCAGTTTTATATTATTTTCTTCTATTACTCGTCTAACAAATTTTAAGCCATTACCACGATGTTCTGGTGTTCTGCCCGATATTATTTCAGTAAAAGCAATTGTTAAGGCTTCTTGGTGATTTTGAATACTCGGCCTTATCTTTTTTAGACTCTGAAAAATTCCTTGGCCTCTGTCTGCTAATATAATGAGTCTTTCCTTTAGGTCGACTTTAAAAAAAATTCCTGGCACATCGGGCCAATTACCGAGGTTGTGATCAAAAGAATTATTACCTATTTCACCCACAACTGCTGATAATAAGAAAGACAGCTGTTCATTATTTGTTGTATTTATAAAATCTTTTGGCAGTTTATCTGTCCTAGCTTGAAAGATATCCCTAGTCTGGCAATAATAATCCTTTTTTAGCTCAGGTGCAGTTTGCTCATAAGCCCATTTGATTGCTTCTTGGGTTGACCATTCTTTTGAATCCATCGGTAAATGATAGAAAACAAAGGGTGATGTTCCAGCTTTTTTTATTTTACCATCATTTTGTAATCTTGCGAGGTGTCTAAATATCATTTGGGGGCTAAAACTAATGAAATCAACAATTTCCTTGGGGGTTGCCTGTCCTTGTTTTTTTATAAATTCGAATATTTTTTGTCTAGTCTCTGTCTTCATAGTATATGGTTGATAGTTTATACTATACATTATAAACTATAAACTATGTATTGTCAAGTGTTATCTGTTGATAAAACAAAAAAACAGCCCATGAGGCGTGTTTTTTGTCCTGTTTGTGTCCGTTTATAGGCAGGCACAAGGTAAGGCCGGTTTGATGTGTCCGGCGCACAGAAAGAGCATTTAGCCGTCATCTGTAGGAAACTATACAGTAGAGGCGATTATTCCAAGGGTTTCAGATATTGCTATCCTCAGGTTTTCTGGTGTTTCAATTTCGTAGCCAAGGCTCTCCCAAGACTGGATAGTGCCTTTAAAGAAATGACCCGCACCATCTGGCACCTCTACGGTTCTTGTGAGATAACAACCGCGTGCCATCTCCACAATCTTAGAGTGCATATTTGCCCCAAGAGAGACTACTAACAGATCAATTTCTTTCCAAAAAACAAACTTACAATAAAGACCTCCATGCTGTTCTTTTGTGTACTTTGTTTTTTTGTAACCTATACCAAAGTCTATTTCCACAAAGTAGGCTTCCATCTGGTTCTCCCTGGGCTAGTTACGTTATTGTAACTGATTAGTCTATCATCCCACCTGTTATCTGTCAATAATTGTCAACAGTAAAACTTGACAATTTGGCTTATCTAAAATATAATATAGACATATAAAAAAAGTGTTGAATAATTTTGACACCATAAAATATGGAAAATAAAGATATTTTGAAAAACTTAGGGCTAGATGAGCATGAGTCAAATATTTATTTGGCTTTATTACGCTTGGGTGGGTCGCGGGCTAGTGTGGTAGCAAAAAGTGTGGGGTTGAAGCGAACCACGGTTTATCCTATTTTAAAAACGCTTGCTAGTAGAAGTTTTGTAAAAGTGTATTTTAGAAAAAATACTAGATTTTATTATGCCCAAAAACCAGCGCGGGTAGCTGCTATTTTTGAAAAGAAACTAGAGTCATTTGAGAGTATTATTCCAAACCTTGAGACAATAGAAAAAAGACAAGCGAGTTTGTTTGGTCTTAGATTCATAGAAACAATGGATGAATTAAAAGAATTTTATACTGGGGTTTTGGTTGAGTGTAAAAATAAGGATTATCTTATTATTGGAAGTGCTCCTGCATGGGAAGGTCTAGATCCAAAATTCTTTGTTAAGTATAGAAAAGACAGGGCAAAAAATAAGATCAAAACTAAGTTAATACTGTCATCTGAGTCAAAGGATGTTAATCCAGAAGAAAAAGAATTGTTAAGAGAGTATAAATATTTACCTGCTAAGCACAAATTCAAAAGCACGGTTGATATTTTTGATGACAAGATTTTGATAGTTAGTCCAGAATTATCATCTTTGGCTGTGGTAATCGCAGTTCCGGCCATGGTGGATGTATTTAAGAGCGTTTTTTATATGCTGTGGGATACAGTCGGTCTTGTCAAAAAATAAATTCTGTGTTATTATGATTTTAGTAAAGTAATGGCCTCATAGTTCAACGGATAGAATAGGACACTCCTAACGTCTAGATCTAGGTTCGATTCCTAGTGAGGTCACTCGGCCGTCGCTAAAGCTATGGCCGATAAAATATTAATTTATAGGGCATAGTGTAGCGAAGCCCTAAAAGTATAGAGTAATGTATACAAATACACCAAAAATGGGTGTATTTTGTTTTATCTACCTGTTAGTAAAAATGTTCCACATGCAACAAAAGTGGATAAGGTGTGGTTAAGTGGGGCGAAATGTGTATAAGTCTCTGTCATTCAAACATTTTAACTCTTCAATTCTGCGGGCAGGCATAAAAAGATTTAAACAATTTTAAATAAACATAGTTGCACGTGGAACATTAATGGGGGGGGGTAACTGATTTTTTAAGTAAAATATTGGGTAAATAGGTAGCTTATTTTTGCATTAGTATAATATTTGTCTATATGTAGCTATAAAATAATGTCGTACAATAAAGATATACTTTGATTGACCAGTTTCCCTCTCTAGAGGGGGTAAACATTTAGCTTTTTTAAATATGATAATCTAACAAAATATGCTATACTTCACTCGTAAATATAACTAGTCCATATGAAAATAAGATTTCCATTTGTAAAACATGATGAAATGCATCCTGTGTTTGAGTATGATCAAATTGAAAATAGTATTTTTGTGGGTACAAATCAGTGTTGCCAGACCCATTTTGATGAGGAATTACTAAAAAAGGGTGTTACAGTAGATATTTCTCTAGAAGAAGAGAGTCTAGACGCACCTTTTGGGGCGGAGATGTTTCTTTGGCTACCAACCAAGGATCACACGCCACCAAAACAAGATCAGCTAAAGCTTGGTGTGCAGATGATCAATTCAGTTTTGGCACAAAACAAAAAGGTTTATATTCATTGCAAAAACGGACATGGACGTGCACCAACCATGCTTGCTGCGTACTATATCTCCAAAGGTATGAATGTAGATGATGCTTTGAAAAAAATTCAAGACAAACGTAAGTCAATTCACCTAGATCAAAACCAAATTGATGCTTTGGAAGAGTTTAAAAGTAGTGTATAATATAATTATTATTTAAAAAATTAATATAAATTTTATGTTACAAGAAATAATAACAAATACCATTCAGTTCGTAGGTCTTTTTATTGAATATGTGGGTCTAGTTTTTATCGCTGCAGCTGTCTTTACTGCATTGGTAAAGTTGCCTATGAAAAAATATAATATGGAGATGGTGCGAGGTTCTTTGGCAAAAAAGATTATTTTTGGTTTGGAATTTGTGATTGCTGCGGATATTTTGTTGGCAACAGTTGCGACTAACTTTGATGATATCTTTCGTCTGGGTGGAATCGTTTTGATTAGAATTATGCTCGGGTATGCTTTGAGAAAAGAGATTATAGATGCTGGTGTTTAAGAAAATTTTTATAACATTTTTTTGTTGTTTAATAAATTCTTCAGCTTAGGTTGTTGAATTTTTTTATACCAGACAACAAGTACCTTTACTTTTTGTAACCCGCCTGCCATGCGTGGCAAGGCCTGGCGGGCAGGCCAAAAAGTAACAAAAAGTTTTGGAGGTAAAAAACTCACCCCCTACCTACTAAGTAACTAATCATTTACAATACACTGGGGGCTCAAACAGTTTTACCCCCAAACCCCCAAGTTTTTTCTGTGATCTTATTTATTTTTTTATATTCCCATCATCTATCTTTATGGCTTGGCCTGTAATTAACGCTTTAGCTATTTTTTTGTGAGCACCATCTAGAATTCTTTGAATAGTACTTTGAGAAGTGTTCATTTTTTTGGCGCATTCGGTCTGGCTTAATTCTTCAATTTCATATAATCTGAGAGCTTCCATTTCTTCCATGCTTAATTCTGTCCAATCCAAAGTTCGCATAGGAACGCCCTGTGGTTTGAATATTGTTATTTGAGGATTAAATTTTATTCTGCGTTGTGATCGGGGTCTAGGCATATTTTTATTTTTAAAAACTAACCTCGCACATTTAGCAAGGTTAGTTTTCTCTACCTTTAGGAATTTGAGTTGCGTCTGGAACAAAGACGTTTCCAAAAACCTCTACCTTGTCGACCGGAACCTTTTTGTCCAAAGCCAACTTTACCTCTGGACTCGTCACTTTCTTTTTTATCAGAACAGTCTCCTAGTCCGCAACCAGTTTTGGGACCCTTACCATTAGGGCCGGTTTTATCTTGCTGTGGCATATATTTTGGGTTAATAATTAAATAGGTAGTGGTACCTATTTTGAGTATATACCCAAAATGATTATCTGTCAAGTGTTTTTTTAGATTCTATATCTAGTTAATTTTGGATCAGTGGATTTTCTTTTTATAGATAGATAGACTCCAGCCATCATAATAGCAACGCCTACTCCTTGGTAAATACTAATAGATTCTTTGAAATAAAATATCAAGACACCAAGACTAAATAATACTGATGTTTTGTTTATTAATATGGCCTTAGATATATCCAATTTTTTGAATCCTTCGTACCAAATCATTTTTGATATTCCTAATAAAACAATACCAGTGAATAGGATTGTTGTCCATTCTTTATTTGTAAAGCTTAGATCTATAGGCTCAAAAATTATAGCTAAAAGACCAATAAATAATCCGCCTAGCAAAAATCTGATAAATAAAATACTAGCTGAAGAAAGCCAGTCTAGGGCTCTTTTGGCATAAAAATTTCCTATAGGGTAAAATAGGGTGCTTAGTATTATTAAGATGTCTCCTAGATTTAGACTGAAAGTACCATTAAACAAGACTAATATTGCCCCTAAAAATATTGCCAGACCACCACAGATTTTTATTGGGGTAGTTTTTTCTCCGAAAAAGTGAGTAAAAATTAAAGTAAAAATTATTTCAGACAATAAAAAAATTGAAGTATTGATCCCAGATGTTTTTTGACTTCCTATAAAAAGCAGAGAGTAAGGAATGACCACAATAAACAAAGTTATCATCAAAAGAGGGAGCCAGGTCTTTTTGTTCTTGATTTGGTGGAGTTGGTTGCGACTTAAGGCGTAAAAAAAAGAAGAACATGCAGCAATTAAAGTTGCTAAAGCGGCAAAGGTTAGTGGTGGGATAGACTGCGTGCCCCTATTAACAAAAATAGGAAATAAACTAAAAATAGCCGCTTGGAGTAGCACAAAGATGACACCTCTATTTTCTGTAGTTAAATTTTTCATAAGTTAATATCCAACATCGCCGGACAATGATCAAACCCTCTGTCTCATCCCAGATATCTTTGTTGTAGTAGTATAATAACAAAAAATGGCTGTTTTTACCAGTAAAAATTAAGTATAATTTTATCCACAACCCTTCACTATTGCAATCTTCTGGAAATATGGTATATTTCTGATTAAGAAAAACTAAAATTAAAAATATGCCAGAAGATAAATACGATAAAACAAAGGATACTGTCCTGTCACATATGCAACAGCTTTTTGAAGAGCTGGAAGAAGATATGGCTATGTCCCATCAAGAAAAGTATGCTATGCTTGAGGATGCCTTTGAGAACGCTTCTGATGAGGAGGAGCTCAAGGTGGCATTTCAGCGTTGGTATGCAGATCATGCTGAAGATCTTTGTTTGGATCATGAACCAGAAGAGTTGTGGAATCAAGCTATGGGTGGAGAAATAAATTATGATGGATATACTTCAGAGAAGGATGAGCTAAGTAATTTTGATGATAATAATGAGCCAGAAGCTGGTAATACTATATGATTGGTTGTTAATAATTACGTTAAATACCCCCTCTTGCAGGGGTATTTTTTTTATGATATAGTATGATGGCCTTATAAATTAGCCAATTATATGTCTAGGATCAGACTTACTATTACTTTGGAACAAAAGATACTCAGCTACTTGGATTCTATTGTAGATAAGAAAAAGATACGCAATAGATCTCATGCAATTGAGTATGTTTTGGATAAATATTTTAGTCCAAATATCAATAAAGCTTTGATTTTGGCAGCTGGAGAGAGTTGTAATGAAAAAGTTTGCAGGGTAATGAAGAAAGTAAAAGGTAGACCAGTTTTGCATAGTGTTATAGAGAAATTAGCAGATTTTGGCACCAAGGAGGCAATAATTGTTGTGGGTGGCGGTGGTGAAGAAATAAAGAAATACTTTGGTGATGGCAAAAAATTTGGCTTAACTATTCGTTATGAAGATCAAAAAAAGCCAGGTTCTGGAACAGCCCGAGCCATTTTTGCTGCCAAGCAGAATTTTCATAATCAACCATTTATATTGTGGTATGGAGATGTCTTGGCAGATATTGACCTAGATGATTTGGTCCATACTTACTTAAAAGAAAAAAAGCTAGCTACTATGGCCTTAACTAGCGTACCTGAACCAGGAGGTTGGGGTGTTGTTCAGCTCCGTGGCCTTTCGGTTGTTGATTTAAAAGAAAAACCGGGTAAAAATGGTCATGATTCTTATCTTATAAATTCTGGTATTTATGTTGTGGATCCAAAACTTTTGGATAGTATAAAGAAGGACACTATTAGTTTTGAGCGTGAGGTTTTATCAAAAATAGCAAAAGATAATAAATTATGTGGTTACGTTTTTGCCGGTAAATGGCAAGATATTGGTTTAAAATAAATTATTTTTTATGTCAAAAATAAAAGCTAAAGCACTAGTGGTACAAGGTGGTGGGCCAACCGTGGTAATAAACCAAAGTTTGGTAGGTCTAATTTTGGAAGCTAGGAAAGTTCCAGAGATAACTAAAATCTATGGTGCCAAGCATGGGGTGAGAGGTGTTCTAAATGAAGATTTAGTAGATCTTACTGATTATGAGGAAGACAAACTAGAATTAATTGCCCAAACACCTAGTTCAGCTCTTGGGTCAACGCGCGACAAACCAGATGCAGAGTACTGTAATAAAATGTTTGAGGTGATGGAAAAGCATGATATTCATTATTTTTTCTTTATTGGTGGTAACGATGGAGCTGCAGTTTGTGATATTGTAAATAGAGAGGCAAAAAAATCAAATTATGAATTGCGTGTAATCCATGTACCGAAGACAATTGATAATGATTTGGTTGGTACTGATCATTGTCCTGGTTTTGGTTCAGCGGCTAAATTTATTGCCAGTGCTTTTGCTGGTGTAAATGCAGATAATAGAGCTTTGCCAGGGGTTTACATCGGGATAACAATGGGAAGGCATGCAGGATTTTTGACAGCATCATCAGTGTTGGCACGCAAGTCAGGTGAAGATGGGCCGCATCTAGTCTATTTACCAGAAAAAGTTTTTAATATTCATCGTTTTGCCAAAGATATAAAAACAGTATATGAAAAATATGGCAGATGTGTCGTTGCGGTTTCAGAAGGTATATCGGACGAAGATGGTGTGCCAATTGCTGTGAAACTTGCCAAACAAGTTGAACACGATGCACATGGCAACGTGCAATTGTCTGGTAGTGGTGCTTTGGCGGATTTGTTGGTCGATGAAATAAAATCAAAAACTAATATCAAACGCGTTAGGGCTGATACTTTGGGATATTTACAGCGATCTTTCTTGGGTTGCGTTAGCAAGGTAGATACAAAAGAAGCACGTGAAGTAGGAGTGCAGGCAGTAAAGTTTGCTGTGAGTGGAGATGTCGATGGTTCGGTGGCGATAAAGCGAGTTGGTGATTATGAAGTTGGTTATGAGTTGATAGATTTATCTGAAGTTGCTGGCAAGACGAAGTCAATGCCAGAAGAATTTTTTGATGGGGATAATATGGTAAGTGAAGAGTTTGTAAAATATGCAAAACCTCTGGTTGGAGAATTGCCCTCTATTGAGTTTTTAGATTTTGGTTCTATAAAAATAAAATAAATAATTTACTAATAAAAAAATATGGAAGAAACAATTCAATCAATCGCAGTTGCCATGGTTGCACCGGGAAAGGGAATTTTGGCAGCTGATGAGAGTACTCCCACTATTGGTAAACGCCTAGCTGGAATTGGTGTAGAAAATACAGAAGAAAATCGTCGTAATTATCGCGAGCTAATGTTTACTGCTCCCGAAGTAGAAAAATATATCAGTGGCGTTATTATGTATGATGAGACTATTCGTCAACGTGCTAGCGATGATCATACTTTTGTAACGGTTTTGGAAAAACGGGGAATTTTACCGGGTATAAAAGTTGATATGGGTACGGAATTTTTTGAGGGTTCAGATGTGGAGAAATATACAAAAGGATTAGAAGGATTAGATGAGCGTTTGAAAGAATATTATAACTTTGGTGCTAGATTTGCCAAATGGAGAGCTACTTATTCTGTTTCAGACGAATTACCTTCAGGAGAATTAATAAATAAAAACGCAGAAGATTTAGCAGAGTATGCATATTTATGCCAGCAAAATAATATTGTGCCGATTGTGGAGCCAGAAGTTTTGATGGATGGAAATCATACAATTGAGCGATGTTTTGAGGTAACAAAAAAAGTTTTACAAGCTACATTTGAAAAATTGAAAGCCAAAGGTGTTCAATTAGATGGAATGGTATTGAAACCCAATATGGTAATTTCGGGCCAAGAGAGTCAGAAAGATACAGCAGAGATGGTGGCAGATATGACAGTAAAATGTTTTCGTGAAACTGTGCCAATGGATGTGTCTGGAATTGTATTTCTTTCTGGCGGACAGACAGAACAGCAAGCTTGTGAAAATCTAAATGCAATGAATATGACTGATGAAATGCATCCTTGGGAGTTAAGTTTTTCATATGGTAGAGCCTTACAAGCTAGTGTCTTGAAGGCTTGGGTTGGTAAAGATGAAAACATTGAAACAGCACAAAAAATGCTTTTGCATAGATCTAAATTGACTAGTTTGGCTCGTTCAGGAGAGTATAATTCGGAATTAGAAAATAATTAAAGTATTAACTATGGAAAATAAGAAACTAAGAGTAGCAATAAATGGTTTTGGTAGGATTGGTAGGATTTTTACCCGAGTTGCTTGGGAAAATCCTAATATTGAAATCGTGGCAATAAATAGTCGCTCACCAGGAGACATTTATGCGCATCTTTTGAAATACGATTCTATTTATGGTGTTTGGGATCATGAAGTAACACATAATAATGATCATGAGATTATAGTGGATGGAAAACACAGCATTGCTCTGTATCATGAAAATGAATTGGAAAAAGCCCCTTGGGCCAAGCATGATGTTGATGTGGTTCTAGAATCAACAGGTGTGTTTCGTGATAGAGATTCTTCACAAAAACATATTGATAATGGCGCAAAATATGTCTTGATTTCTGCTCCCGCCAAAAAGGAAGATATTACTTTGATTTATAATATAAATCACGAACAGTTTGATCCTAAACAGCATAAAATTATTTCAGCCGCTTCATGTACTACCACATGTCTTGCTCCAGTTGCAAAAATTTTGCAAGAGAATTTTGGAATCAAACACGGTAATATTGTTACCACACATTCATATACCAATGATCAACATTTAGTTGACCATCCGCACAAAGGCCAAAGTTTTCGTCGTTCTCGTGCAGCTGCCATGTCTATTATTCCCACAGCTACCGGTGCTGCCAAGGCAATTAGCAAGGTCTTACCTGAGCTTGAGGGCAAGTTGGATGGGAATGCTTTGCGTGTACCAGTTGCTGTTCCCTCAATTATTAGTTTTACTGCTGAATTAGAAAAGGGAACAACCAGAGAAGAAGTAAATGAATTATTTCGTGAGGCAGCTAAGAAATATCCAGAAAACCTAGCTACATCTGACATCGGGTTAGTTTCAGTTGATTATATTCGCAGTCCTTATGGCGCGACAGTTGATTGTCTTTCTACCCAGGTGATTGATGGTACTATGGTATTTATACAGGCTTGGTATGATAATGAGTGGGGTTATGTACAGCAAATGGCGAATTTATTGAATTATATGGGAAGTAAAATTAACACAGGAGACGTTGAATAAGTAGAATATGCGAAAAATATGTTAATAAAAAAATTTGAACAACAGAAAGAGATTGTAGCTGGAGATAATTGTATTCTGCGTGAGTTGTTAAACCCTCTTGTAGGTGATAATGTTGTGTGTCGTTATAGCGTAGCCTGGGCAAAAGTTCCGATTGGTGAAACAACTTGGAAACATGCATTGAAGACGACAGAGGTTTATGTCATCACACAGGGCAAGGGTAAGATGTACATAGGCGATGAAGTAGAAGAGGTAGGAAAGTATGATACAATTTATATTCCCCCTAGCGCTGTTCAATATATTGAAAATATTGGTGACGAAGAGTTAGAATTTATTTGTATGGTTGATCCAGCTTGGAGAGCAGAGGATGAGATAGTGCTTTAAAAAGTAGAATTGATAATAAAAATCCGTTAATTTAGCGGATTTTTTAATTAACATTTTATCCACAACTCTGTAGAAAAAAAATTGACAAAATAATATATCTATACTATACTAATCTTAGCAAAAATATGGATATAAACTTACTCAAAAAATTAGGATTTTCTGACAAAGGAGCTAAGATTTACTTGGCTTTGCTTAGTTTGGGACCCAGTTCTGTACGAAAATTGGCTGAAGTAAGCGAAATTAACCGTGGAACTGTTTACGATATACTGAAAGACTTGCAAGATAGTGGCATAGTAAGTTATTATAAGAAAGATACAAAACAGTACTTTGTGGCTGAAAATCCAGAAAAATTGCATGATTTAGTCAAAAAAAGGCAAGATGAGTTGGATTTGGTAGATTCCAAGCTTGATAGACTGGTTCCTGAGCTTCAGGCTTTACACAACAAAGGTGGAGAAAGACCGGTGGCACGGTACTATGAAAAAGGTGAAATTAGCGGAATTTTGGAAGATGTCCTGTCCACTTGCGAAGAATCAGAGGATAAACTCTATAGAATTTACTCAGCTGAGGGAATGCGTAAGTATTTATATGAGAGCTTTCCGACCTTTTCTGATGTCCGTGTTTCCAAAGGTGTTAGTGTAAAGGTTATTGCAATTGGTGAGGGTGGTGAACTCCGCGGGCTAGATGAGAGAAAATGGTTGAAGACTGAGGAAGACACTAGTACTTATATTATTATCTATCCGGGCAAAACTGCCTATATATCTCTCAATGCAAAAAGTGAGCCAATTGGTGTGGTGATTGAGAATGATGGAGTCTGTAAAACACAGAAATTAATTTTTGATAACCTATGGAAAAAATTATGAAATTTGATTATTCATTTGTAGATTTTGATAAGACAATTTTTGATTGTGATAAGTTTGAAAAAGATATGTGGGCGATTTTTGAACGCCACGGTGTTGGGCTAGAGGATTATTCTGCAACTTACAAAAAATCTTTGAATACAGTTAGTTCGGATTTATTTGATTATAGTTTTCTTGAACATGTAGATTTTTTAAAAGAATTAGACTATGATTTGGATGACAGTGTTGTAGCCGAACTTGTTAGTTTGTTAGATAAAAATAATTATTTATTTCCTGATACTGAAGAATTTTTGCAATTTCTTCGTGAAAATACCAAGACAATGATATTGCTCACAGCTGGCGATGAAGATTTTCAAAAAACTAAGATTGAAAAAACAAAACTGGGACAATGGTTTGATGATGTGCAAGTTGTACTTGGTCATAAGGAAGATTTTTTGGCAGATAGAATAAAACCAGATAATAGTATATTTTTTGTTAATGATAGTATCAGAGAAAATTTAATTGTCAAAGAAAGTTTTCCAGAGATTTTGATTATTACTAAATTTAATCCATTGCGTTATACCCTGGAAGATGCAAAAAATAGCCATATACCTTTTTTTGAAACACTTACAGAAATAAAAAAATATATAAAAGAATATGAATAATATTGGCGTAGTAATTCTCGCAGCTGGTAAAGGTACTCGTTTGAATTGTTCAGATCAACCAAAAGTAATGCTTGAGATTGGTGGAAAGCCGATTGTAAGTTTTATTGTAGAAACCTTGAAGCAAGCTGGATTTGATAAAGACCAGATTTGTTTAGTTGTTGGTTTTCAAGAGCAAAAAGTTAGAGATTATTTTGGTGATAAAGTTAGTTATGTTACCCAAAAAGAACAGCTTGGTACTGCCCATGCAGCACATGTCGGAATAAAATCTTTACCAAAAGAAATTGATACGGTTTTAGTAATGGGCGGAGACGATAGTGCATTTTACAAAAAAGAAACATTACTTAATTTTATAAAAAAACATAGTGAGAATGATTGTACTCTATCACTCTTATCAGCAGAAATAGAAGATCCAACAATGCTTGGTAGAATTGTTCGCTATCCAGACAAATCGATTGCAATTGTTGAAAAAGAATATCTTGCTGATGAACAAAAAGAAATTAAAGAAATTAGTACTGGCACTTTTTGTTTTGATCGAAATTGGTTTGAAACCATGTTTCCAGACATGCCAAAATTAAGAAAGCTTGGTGAGTGGGGATTACCAACTGCCTTGGCAGTCGCGCGCGGAGAGGAAAAGAAATACCAAGTAATTAAGATGGGTGATTCAAGTGAATGGTTTGGAATAAACACTATCCAAGAATTAGAAAAAGCAAATAAATTAAAACAATAGATTGTATGTCAGAAAAACAAAGACAATTTTTAACTGGGGCCGAAGTGGTTGTTCAAGCTTGTATAGACGCTGGAGCGACACAAATGTACGGCTATCCTATTACGCCAGGGACAGAAGTCCTAACTGGTTGGATAAATCGAGTAGATAAATTGGAAGATAAAATGTATTTACAGACCGAGGATGAGATTGCGGCCGGCTTTGCTATTTGTGGAGCGGTAATGGGTGGTAAAAAAGCTTTTACTGCTACTGCTGGACCAGGTACAGTACTTATGCAAGATGCTATGAGTATGGCCGATGGCATGAGATTGCCGTTTGTGGCTATTATTATACAGCGCGGTGGCCCATCATCAGGTACGGTGATCTATTCTCAGCAAGAGGTAAATCTTGCTATTCACGGTGGTAATGGCGAAGGTATGCGTATAGTCTATTCCCCAAGCAATTTGGAAGAAATGTATGAACTAACTCGACTTACTTTTAATAATGCGTGGAAATATCGTTTTCCAAGTGTACTTTTGTCAGATGGATTTCTTATGAAGACCAGACAGCCAGTTGAGTTAAATTTTGAAATAGAGAATGTAGAACCAACGGCTTTGGTTTCGAGTGAGTCACAAAAAAATATTCGTAATATTTATTCTTTTGAAGAAGAGTTGCGATTAGAACTTGAAAACCAAGAAAAAGATTTTAATAAGATGGCAGAAGAAGTTACTAGATTTGAAAGTTTCAAAGCTGATGATTGCGATGAATTAATTATTGCGCATGGTATTGTTGCAGGTGCAGTAAAAGAAGCGATGGTAGAACTGGAAAATCAAGGCAAGAAGGTTGGGTTGTTTCGTCCCGTTACTCTAAGTCCATTTCCAAAAGACGAACTAAATAAGCTTGCTTCAAAAGTAAAAAAATTCTTTATAGTAGAATCAAGCATGGGGCAACTTCGTGATTTGGTAAAACAAAATTTGGACAGTAAGATTAGTATTGAAATAGATGGCTTGTATAGACCCGCAGTGGGGATTGAGAGTGAGGAAATTATAAAAGCAATTAATAAACAATAATATGGCTAAAGAAGCAAAGTTTTGTCCTGGCTGTGGTCATCCAATTGTACTGCGATTTTTGCATATGATTTTGCGTGAGAAAGAATTGGAAAGCAAGGCAGTGTTGGGATTAGATATAGGCTGTTCTTTATTGGCTTGGGATTTTTTACCAATCAATACTTTCCAAACTCATCATGGTCGAGTAACTTCTACTATGCTTGGTTACAAGCGAGCTCAACCAGACTCACTAAGCTTTGCCTATACTGGCGATGGTGGTGCTTATGCTATTGGAATGCAGAGCTTGATGTGGGCTGCGATTCGCAATGAACCAATTACAGTGATTGTGGTAAATAATTCCAATTATGCTATGACTGGTGGGCAAACTGCCCCTACATCTTACAAAGGTCAAATTACTGATACTAATCCGTCGGGAGTTGAAGGTGAGCCAGTCTTTGGTCCAGAATTAGTTCGACAGGTAAACAAAAAAGCCTATATTGCTCGTACGGCTGTAAACGATCCAAAACAAGTGAAGGAATATTTAGAAAAAGCTATTGAAGCTCAGCAAGCTGGCAATTTTGCCATAGTTGAATTTTTGTCTTACTGTCCACTAAATTGGAAAACAGTTGGGATAGAGACTAATAATTATTTGAATGATAATTTGAAGACGTTATTTCCAGTTGGAGAATTTTAAATTAATATATATGATATATAAAATACTTTTATCAGGCGACGGTGGACAAGGAATACAGACCCTGTCGTATTTAATTTGTAATACAGCTTTTAATAATGGTTTAGAAGTAAGTCATATTCCAAATTATGGCTTGGAACAGAAAGGCGGAGTGTCTATGGCCTATATAAAAATTAATTATTCCCGAAGAGGAATGCCCTGTGGGTATCCTAAATTTCATAAACCAGATTTTTTGCTTATAATGTCTAATCAGGCCAGAGATAGAACCACCGATTATCAACAGGAAGGCGTTGAGATTGTTGATATAAAAGATTATATGGAATTTTTTAAGGAAAATAATGTAGAACCATATAGCAGAAATATTTTTTTCTTGAGTAAAATTTCTGAAATGTTAGAAAATAAAAATATTATAAAAAAACAAGATGTATTTAGTGCTTTGGGAGGAAAACTTTCTAAGAAAAGAGGTTGGGAGGAAAACCAGCGAGTGTGGAATTTAGCTTAATTTTTAATTTTTTACTAATTTTATGTGCGGAATAATAGCTTACATAGGAAATAAACCTGCCTTACCAATCCTTATAAAAGGATTGCGTCGTTTGGAGTATCGCGGATATGACTCAGCTGGTGTGGCTTTGATGTGTGATGGTAAGATTGACCGCTTGCGTGCAGTTGGTAAAATTGATAGTTTGGAAGATAAGACTAAGACAGTCTGTATGAATGGAACCATCGGTATTGCTCACACACGTTGGGCTACACATGGTGGGGTGACAGAAGAAAATGCTCATCCACATTTTTCTACATCAGAAAAGTTGGTAATTGTGCACAATGGTATTATAGAAAACTATCGTGAACTCAGAGAAAAATTAAAAGATAAGTTTGAATTCAAATCTGAAACTGATACTGAAGTTTTGGCAAATTTGATTGAGTCGCACTATGAAGGTGATTTACGTTTGGCTGTAGAAAAAGCCCTGTCCTGTGTCCGCGGTACTTATGGGCTAGTAGCGATGCACGTAGATGAACCGGGTAAGTTGGTTGCTGCCCGTTTGGGGAGTCCTTTAGTTGTTGGTATTGATGATGATGAGTATTACATTGCTAGTGATGCTACACCAATGCTTGCATATACCAAAAAAGTTGTATTTTTGGAAGATGGCGAAGTCGCAGAAATTAGTAATGGTAAAATGGAGACTTTTAATCTAAAAGACGAGTCTGTAACAAAATGTGTAGAAGAAATTGAATGGGATGATGAGCAAGCTGAAAAGCAGGGCTACGATCATTTTATGTTAAAGGAAATTTTTGATCAGCCAACTGTATTTGAAGATGCTATTCGTGGTCGTATAAATATGGCAGATGGGACGGCCCATCTAGGTGGGCTTAATATGACAGATAGTGAAATGCGTAGTGTGGAAAGAATAATTTTAATAGCTTGTGGTACGGCTAGCTATGCAGCCATGGTTGGTAAGTATGCTTTTGAGCGTTTGGCTGGAATTCCAACTGAAGTGGATGTGGCGTCAGAGTTTCGTTATCGTGACCCAATTGTAAATGACAAGACTTTGGTGTTTGCAATTAGTCAGTCTGGGGAAACTGCTGATACTTTGGCAGCCGTTCGTGAGGCTAAACGAAAAGGTGCTTTTGTCCGTGGGGTTGTAAATGTGGTTGGTTCGACTATTGCTCGTGAGACTGATGGTGGATCATACATTCATGCAGGACCAGAATTGGCAGTCGCCTCCACCAAGGCCTATACAAATATGGTAGCAATAATGACACTCTATGCTTTGCAGTTTGGCAGACTAAAGCGCATTACACCAGCGACTGGCCAACGACTTATAAAAGCCTTGCTAGAAATTCCAGAAAAGATGAATAGTATTTTGAAACAAACTGATGAAATTAAGAAAATAGCAGAGAAATATAAAGATAGTAAAGATTTTATGTACCTAGGTCGGGGAATAAATTTTCCAGTAGCTCTAGAAGGATCTCTAAAACTTAAAGAGATTTCTTATATTCATGCCGAGGCCTATCCAGCCGGTGAGATGAAGCATGGACCGATCGCACTTTTGTCACCAGAGTTCCCTGTCTTTGCTCTCATGACAAAGAATCAACTGTATGAAAAGACTCGTAGTAATATAGAGGAAGTAAGGGCACGTGATACAAAAGTAATTTTAATTGCGAACGTTGGTGATGAAAATGCAAAAGAACTAGCTGATGATGTAATTTATATTCCGCCAACTATGGAATTACTTGAGCCATTATTAAATACAATCCCTTTACAAATATTCGCTTATCATATGGCAGTTTTGTTAGATAAGGATGTAGATAGACCGAGAAATTTAGCAAAGAGTGTGACAGTGGAGTAATCAGTGAAATTAATGTTATGCAAATCACAGCCACAGTTTTCAAAAGCCCTGTTGAAGAAGATAAAGTGAGAGAAATGATTAAAGCTGGAGCTCATATTCTGCGAGTTAAGTTTGCTCATGTTTCTAATGAAGAGGCATTAGAAGTGGTAAAGGTAGTAAAAAGAGTGATAGAACAAGAAAAAACAGATACAAAAATATTGGTCGACCTGCCAGAACGTAAAGTGCGTCTCGGTAGTTTGGAATTGGGGAAGGAAGATGTTGTGAAAGACAAAGTTTATATACTAAAACCAGCAAAGTTTAGTAAAACTATAAATGATTTTATTCCTGTAGATATAGAAAATTTTTCTAATTGTTTTGAGGTTGATGATAAGATAATGATTGGTGATGGTGAAGTATTCTTTAAAGTAAAAGAGATTGTTTCCGAAAAAGAAGTAAAAATAATTTTCCCTGATGGTGGTTTTGTCGATCAATATAGAAGTATAATTTCTAATCGATTAGCTGAGGACCTCAATCATTGTGAGATTGCGACTGATTCTCTAAAACTTTTTAGAGATATAAAACCAGACTATGTTGCTCTATCTTTTGTTGCTTCTGCTAGTTATATACAGTGTGTTCGCGGTAAAATTCAGGCTTTGTACGGTAATACTTGGCAACCAAAGATCTTGGCCAAAGTAGAGTCAATGGGTGGGTTGAATAAAATAGAAGAAATAGTAGAGGCATCAGATGAGATTGTAATTGCTAGGGGAGATTTGGGTGTGACAACGGACTATACCAAGGTTATCTTGGAGCAAAAAAAGATTTGTCATTTGTGTAAGAAGAAAAATAAACCAGTAATTGTGGCGACGCAAATTTTGGGTAGTTGTTTACAAAAGTCAGTTCCAGCTAGGTCAGAGATTGCTGATCTTACTAATATTATTTTGGATGGTGCAACTGGTATTTGGTTATCACAAGAGACTAGCTTGAGTCATAATCCTGGACAAGTGGTAAAAGTAGCAAAAAATATAATTAATACGATTGAAAAAAGTTATGAAATATAAAGCAGTTATTTTTGATATGGATGGGGTTATAATAGATAGTGAACCGTATCAATCACAGGCCTACGAACAAGTTATACGAGACTATGGTTGTGAACCTGTGTTTACTAATGTTGGTACTGTAAATTATACAATCGGTGTGAAAGAAAAAGATAATTGGATATTTTTAAAAGAATATTATCATATCGATGAATCAGTTGTTGTGCTGATGAAAAAAAGGGATGCAATTTTTCAAAAGATTTTACAGGATCATATTGTCGCAATGCCAGGTCTTTTGGAGTTAGTTCAGGTATTAAAGAAAAATAATATAAAGATAGCCATTGCCTCATCTTCTGTCGTAGAGCATATTGATTTAGTACTGAGTAATTTAGGAATAAAAGATCAATTTGATGTTGTTTTATCCGCTTTCCAAGTGAAAAGAGGAAAGCCATTTCCTGATGTATATTTAGAAGCAGCCAGACAGTTGAATGTTGAGCCAGATTTTTGTGCTGTGTTTGAAGATGCTGAGCAGGGAGTCAAATCTGGAAATAGTGCTGGGATGAAAGTTGTCGCAGTTCCAAACGAATTTACTGGGCAACACGATTTTTCAAAGGCAGATATTGTAGTTAATTCACTGGAGGATGAGAAGGTCTATAAATTTTTAGAATTATGAAGTATAAAGCATTGATTTACGACATGGACGGGCTTATGGTTGATAGTATGATTCATTGGCTTGAGTTGGATAAAATATTTTTTGAACCAAAGGGAATTATTATAACAGAAAATTTGGTTAGGCAGTTGACAGGAAAAAGCGAAAAAGAGAATTTGGCATTTTTAAAAAAAGAATTTAACATGAGCGTGGAGATGGATGAAATTTTTGCGGCTAGACGCGAGCATATAGATATTATCTATAAAGAAAAAACGATCGAGATGCCGGGTGTTAGTGGTCTGATCAAAAAAGCCAGAGAAAAAGGATTAAAACAGGCTGTGGCTTCTGGTGCACCTCATCACACTATAAAAATTGTAGTCGAGCGTTTTGGTTGGGTAGATCATTTTGATGAATTGTTTTCGGTAGAACATGTCGAACATAAGGGGAAGCCTGAGCCAGATGTATTTCTACATACTGCAAAAAAATTAGGACTAAAGCCAGAGGAGTGCGTAGTGTTAGAAGATGCTGAAAATGGCGTGGTGGCGGCCAAGCGCGCTGGTATGGCCTGCATCGCAGTGCCAGACAAAAGATGGAGTTTTGGAGATTTTGATCAAGCTGATTTAATTGTTGATTCATTAGAAAATGAAGAAGTTTACAAATTTTTAGGAATTCACTAATGTCATTCCGAGCGAGCAGAGCGAGTCGAGGAATCACTTTCAGTATTATTTAATTACATATTAAGATTAATTTTATTTAAAACACTAACTTGTGTGTTAAAAAGAGATCCCTCCACTACGGTCGGGATGACAACTGAAAAATATATGAAAAAAATAGTAGTAGTAGGCGGAGGAAATGGAACAGCTATTTCCTTAAACGCTATAAAAAAAATAGATAAAGATTTAGAAATTTCTGCCGTAGTTTCTATGAGTGATTCTGGTGGTTCGACTGGAAGGCTCAGAAAAGAATTTGATACTTTGCCACCAGGAGATGTGATGCGGGCAATTTTGGCTATGTCACCTTATCACTATCCACTTCTCAAAAAGATTTTTTATAGAAATAGGTTTGAGGGTGTTGGAAAATTGGACAAACATAATTTGGGAAATTTATTTTTGGTTTTGACTGAGAAATATAACAGTGACTACATTCAGTCTATAAGGGCGTTAGAGCAATCTGTCGATGCTGTTGGTAAAGTCTATCCCGTAACTCTAAATAAAACAGATCTGGTTGCAGAATTGGATAATAACGACGTAGTAAAAGGTGAAGCAGAACTGGATGAGCCAGAATACGACAAGAGTTTACGAATTAAAAAAGTCTGGCTAGAACCAAAGGCTAAAATTTACGAAGATGCTAAGAAAGTTTTAAAAGATGCTGATTATATAATTTTTGGTCCGGGTAGTTTGTATACTAGTATTGTCGCTACAACCCTAGCAAAAGGTTTTAAGGAGGCGATAGAGAGTGCACATGCTAAACTAATATACGTTTCAGGTAATGCCAGACATATTAATGGCGAGACAGGTCCAAAAGTTTT
>Ga0208904_1000299_pt1 | contig 42988 bp, 54 predicted proteins | sample AntAceMetag02UKB_FD_184774 | JGI IMG/M metagenome (GOLD analysis project Ga0208904, IMG submission 184774) | Saline lake microbial communities from Ace Lake, Antarctica - Antarctic Ace Lake Metagenome 02UKB (SPAdes) (version 2) | ecosystem: Environmental > Aquatic > Non-marine Saline and...
TTCATCTTGAGTTCATACTGCCTCCTTGTTTCCGCTTCTCTTAATTTACGTTCATTCTCGGAAGCAATTAACGCATCTTCACGATTCCTATCCTCAGTTCTCTGAGAATCTTCACGTTTATTCTCAGCACGACGAGTTATCCCACCGGCGATAGCAGACCCAGCGCGTTCAATTCCTCGACTTAGCGGGTTTTCTCTTGGTGCCGGTAATACTGTTATAGGCATTGAAGGCATATTATAATACTCCTTTTAATAGTAAGTTATAATTTATAGCCAGATAACCGTTTTGTTCTATTACGGCTTCAGGCACTATTTCTTGAATATCTTGGGCAATCAGGCCAAAACTCTTGCCAAACAAGCCTAAATCTTCTGCTTTTTTATTCCATTCCCAAATAGCACCCTTACCCGCCAGTTCAGGTATGAAATCAAACATGCTTGGCACATACTCTATATTGAATTTTAATCGTCTATCAGATGCCGCAATAGCAGCAGCAGCAGCCTGGCCACCAGCGCTAATCAATGAACCAGCAATACCGCCAGTCCCCTGTACCGCTACACCCGTCTGTGTATCAGTATTAACAAATCCAGACAGACCGGAGATAACACTCGGTAGGGTCGGGTTAGCTTCAATCCATTCCTGAATCTGAGCGTTAAGCTCATTCTGGTCCTGGCCCTGCTCGATACCAGCGACATTAATTAAGCTGGAGAGATTATTAATCTGTTGAGTTAATATCTCCTGTTCGCCCTTCCTCAAGTTCTGAGCTGCTTGTACGGATGATAAATCAATTCCAGCCGTTGACGCTTCCATCTTATCGATAGCCGCTGTAGTCAGACCTCTATCCTGTAGCAGATTGCGAGTCTCCTGTGATATCTTACCAGTTTCGGCTACATCTTGAATTATCTTACCCTGTGTCTCAACTACTTGAGCGTTAGTTAGGCCAACATTAGCCATCTGTTGTGCTAGGGTTCCTTTAAGTGTCGATATCTCTGTCGATGTATCCGCTTGGGTGGATGCTATGTTAGCTGCCGCCTGCATCTGTGCCAATGGGTTATTTTGGGCAGTAATTGAAGCTGGTACCGCCTGTAACGCTCGGTCAGCCGCATTTTCAGCTAGTTGCCTTCTCTGCTGCTCGTCAGACATTCTCGCCTGAGCGCCCAGTGAATTAATCTGCGATTCAACGTCACCACGCCCTCTAGACTCAGCCATTGCCCTGGCAGAGCTTGAAAAACCTGAACCAGCGAACGAAGATTTAATCTGCTGTAAAGTGTTTAGGTCAAAGTTTCTACGGGCAGGATCAGCAATGGATTCCTGTATAAACCTATCAGTAGTTTCCTTATTTATAGTAGTTGATGGATTACCAGACAACGAACGAGATAACGCTGCGTTAGTCTCACCCTGTAAAGGAGATGATAATGGATTAACCGTTGGTGCGTTCAAAACAGGGTTAGCAGGGTTTGTCGTTATGTCACTTGCAGACTTTTTGATAACATCTGTGTCAGCTTGAGTTACGGCATCTGCCGCTGCCGCTGGTACGTCACCTGCTGTGCCGCCACCTGTTGCTACTGCTCCAGGGGCGGGAGTAGCGTTTACGTCACCTGCGGGTAATGTAGCTGCGGCTGTTATTTCACTAGAAGTACGATTCTCTGTTGGATCACCACCTGCCGCTATGTTTGTTCTTACAGATGTATCTTCAGCGACCAGTGGGTTGATTGGTGCAGACTGCCCAGTACCAGCGGTTAGCTGAGTACCGCCCTTGAACATCTTCTCTTGGCCTCTTGAGTTAGTCAATACTTCAGGTCCATCTTCGCCAACGACAACTGAATCACCTCTACGGACAGGACCGCCTTCAACCAAGCCTTGTAATCCCGTCAAACCTAACAGCACATTAGGGTCAACATTCTGCTGATTCTGTTCTACTGCTAATGGGCTATTCTGGCTATTATCAATAACACTACCTTCAAATGTTTGGGGAACGACATTCAAATCCTGACTAGCTGTTATTACTTCAGGGCCATCCTCGCCAACCACTTGCCTGGTTAGTTTATCCTGCATTGTCTGTGCCTTATCATCTCGCTTTTGTCCCAGCAAGTCTAATATAGGGTTAGGCGTATCGCCAAATGACACATTCTCACCAGCAGGCTGAGTGGTACTCACGCCGGGAGCGATAATAGACGGGTCGCTAGTAATCGGGGATGGGGTACTGCCCAGATTGATGCCTCGCCGCGACAATATATCAGCCGCCGCTGTACTCTGCTGTGGACCAGCCATTACCTTATCCTGCAAGCTGGGTACTGTTCCCAGTAAATTCCTTTGTGTTTCAGTTAAATCAGCAACTCGATCACCCTGGAAGCCAGTAGCGAATGATTCTATTAAATCATCTAAAGCGCCACTTCTCACTAGCTGTCTAATATTAGAGTTGGAAGCCAGAAGGCTGGGGTCTATCTCACCGCCAAAAATAGCAGATAGAAGTAAGGGGTTAAGCTCCCTCTGTTTTACGTTCTGTGTTGGTAGAGTTTCAACCTTAGACTCGCTACCAAACAAAACATCGCCTATATTAGCCATATTAAATACTCCTAAGTAAGTGCTACTTTAACCAGCACGTCATTCACTCTCGCTACGTGATAAACAGCGTTGCTATCACTTGTATCAACATATAATTTCATCTGGCCTTCGTCAAACTCAGTAACAGTATCCTGCAATAGAGTTCCAACCGCGATCCCTGCGATATCAATAATGGGCAGCGTCATTGCCCCGTTATCAAAATCATTCCGAATCTTTAATACTAAAGAAGATAGCAATGACGCTAAATCCGTTAAGTACATTTCTATATTACCACTGAAAATAGGTGGCCTAAACGATAGAGGCGTTTGCTTTACTGTCATGTTGCCGCTCCTCTCGGTATTAATTTGATATTATAAGCCCGCATGGAGAAGTTACTTTCCAAGGAATTATTTAAGAACCTGAACCGTATCTTCTGTCCCGAAATTGTGAAGTTCTGCTTATACCACGCCCATACCCCGGCTATTGTTTGTGTTCCTATATTAACCCATGTAGCACCGCCGTCTAGTGAATAATCAACTTCAACTGACCCACCCTTCAGTTCAAGTTCAATCCCCATATACCTAAACCATCGTGACTGATATTCACTACCGTCCGGCACAAAATCAGGAGTTACGTGATATTGATTAATAGCCACGCCGTTATCGTTTAATGACGCAGAATCCTGCTGATAAGTATTCCCGTCCTCGTCACCTTGCAGTAATATATCCTGACCGACACTAGCTTGATACTCTTCATAAGTCTGGACACCCATCGTAGCGTAAGTGTCAGCAGCCTCAAAATCAGCATAAGCAAAGCCAGTTACGTTTGACCAGATACCAGTAGCAGTAACCTCAGTAGCATACTCATCAATCGACCACCATCCTTCTCGATAGTCATAAACATATGCTCTATCAGCGTAGGTACTTGACCCTGACGGTATGAAGAATGTTACATGCGCTCTTACTTTATCGACTACAGATCGACACGCACTAACTGCCTCCCAGTTGATATTGTCAAGGAAATCCTGGAAGATTGGATCACCGATAGGTGTGGGGCTTGGGCCACCAGCCCATCTGAACACGTTATTCTTACTTATGTATATATGCTCACCCTCAATAACTGCGAGTAATCCTGGTGATAATAAGCCTGGCCCACGGACTACTGTATCGTATCTAAACAACGTAGTTCCAGCCGTATAGCTTAAAAGTGCTATTGAATCGTCTTTATATAAGGCTATATTATCGCCTAGCTGCCCAGACCAGACCAAGTGGCCGGGGGTGTCGTATAGGTTAATGAACCCGGCGTTGGTGGTAGCAAAATTAAGGTTATCAATAGTACCAGTCTGACTCCAATATATTTGTTGGGGGAAGGTATCGCTATCGTATGTTGGCGCAAGGTAAAATACACTTGATTTATATGTGAATACTTGTTTTGCTATAATGTCAGCGTAAGCGTCAGGTACAACCTCGATAGCCGCACCCGTACCCTTCCATACAAAAACAGGGTCAACGCCATTACTGACGACTATATACCATCCTAATTCTATCGTTCCAGCTGCCCCTTGGTCGAAGTGGCAAGTGCTAACTGGATTACTTATCGTACCAGTTAAAGGGGTGTTAGTCAGTGCGTTAATATTTATCGCTCCCCATGTGTCAGGAGAGGTAGCGTATGAATAAACCGCTTCGTCCGTGACAGCCATGAGGATATCTACGCCGTCCAGTCCCTCAAATTTAGGGAGGTCTAGGACGATACCGGCTGATAATACCACTGAAGAAGGTGTTACCGTAGCACCACCAGCACCAGTTATTTCTTCTGATATAACAAACGTACCAGTTAATACAGCGATTACCAATACTGTTGTTGACGTTACTTCAAGAACCGTACCAGTTGCCAAACTCGTTTCTTGGGATACAGCCTCACCGACAACAAACGAACCAGAACTCGGACTACCGGATGTAGCAGTAACAATCCTCAGCGGTAAAGTATCCCCGCCAATCTCAGCCGTACCGTCCCTTGGACTAATCCTCCCATAGTCATATCGAGTGTTCCTAGCGTCAGGCGACTGGGTGGGATCAATAAACGTAGATGGCCTGTCGGTATTAACGCCACCCGTCGGCATGGGTACTTGTATTGATTTTGTTCGTTTTTTAGGCATTATGGAGTCAATGTCCCACAAGGTATATATTTTGTAGTTCCATTAATTCTTATACGTATATAATTGGTTGTTGCGTAGGTATCAGCGGAAGTGATTGTGGTTAAGTCATTTGCAGCGAAGTCGAACACAAATGGAGTTGTCCCTCGTATATCCAGGTAGGCAAAAGCCATATTGGACGTACTGGAAAAGTCGTCGATATTAACAGCCTTAATAATAGCTGCTGGAGTGGTGGAGTTCATACCTGCCACATAATCTATATCTACATCTATCGCACTGAATGTTGCATCAGAAATAACACCACTGACTTCCACGGCATTACTTCCAGAAGTTTGACCACCTACTGCCTGTGCTGTATAAGAAAGCCCTACATGGGCATCGGTCGCTTCAATAGCCTTACCAGCACCTGCATATTTCATTCCTCTATCATTAGCAGTACCGGCGGCAATAATATTAATACACCATGTAGTATTGTTGTCATTTGTGTTTATTTCTATACCAGTGCATATTCCGCTCGCACCGTTTAACTTCATATCAATAACTGGAATGGTAGATGTTGTTGTTTCGCTGGTCAGATCAAACAAAGATGTAGCCGAGCTACTCATTGCCAATGTACAATAATCACTAGCGTCCGTATGTGTGTCGTTACGTAACACAACATTCGCTTCAGGAACATATACGCCAGTATGATTATGAGCAGTTAAAGCCCAACCAATAGCCTTCCATTCGCCATCATAAACTTCTAACACATAATTAGCATCAGACTTAGCATATATCCGTCCCGACTCGAATCCTGCCTGTGGCGTAGGATCACCTGTAGCAACAAAACACCTGGCTGACCCTACTGCATGCTCCCCACCAGCACCAGCACCAGCAATAGTCACATGCTCCTTATCAAGCCGATCCTTAACAGCAGCACGCAGGTTCCGTATCTCGTCATCTGCCTTGGATACCTGATCCGTATTCGCGGGGGAGGCAACCTCCCAGTCTTGTTCGTCGTCATTAGACATTATATATCACCTTATTTCAAAATTATTGTAAGTAGAACACCGATCATAGTCACACAACCAGTTAGGAAAAAAACCACCATCCAAGGCGGTCGGTTCAACAATTTATCCTTTATTTCTTTTATATCAGTTGACATGCCTTTGAAATCGTCCTTTAATTTTGTTATATCCGATCTATTCAAATTGCCCAAAACACATGGGCTTTCAATTTTATCTGGCATATTAATATATCTCCGGTGTAAATGCTTGTTCTGCCCCCCAAGCCTCGTTGATTAGAGCCTCAGATTTATTGGCCCAATAGTTAGCCGTATCTTCCTCTTGTAGAAACTCAAACATCATCGAAGCTGCTAGATACACAATTGCAGGATCGAGACTTCTATCCAAGCTAGAGGTTGTTGTGTCGTTTGTTAGGGTCGCTGCCCACTTTTGGCCTATGAAGTGCAGGGTGTATGTTTCGACGTTAGCTACTGACGTTGGTGTCATAGTAGCTCCGCCAGCTCCTGTTAATAATCCAGTAGCATTAAATGTTCCTGATGTTACGGTTATTACAACAACTGTCGTTGATGTTACTGACGCTACGGTACCAGCGGCACCGCTACCAGTTTGGTCTATTACTTCGCCAACAATGAATGTTCCTGAGCTTGCAATCGCCGCTGTAGCAGTTATGTTAGCTGAAACATTAGGGATCGGATGCAAAATAACATTACCACCGAATATCGTATAATAATACGGCCTGGACTCAGCCTGACCTTCGGCATATGGATAGTCATCATAAAACTGATCCGTTTCCTTAAAGCCAAGATACGCGCCAACCGCAGCCGTAGACTCCGACCAGCGAAGTGACTCCACTGTCCTAAGCGTGGTGGGGATAGCGTAGCTCTTAGTACCGTCCACTAAAGTTAGGGACGTATCCTCAGTCCGAGTAACCTGCCAGGGAAACTTACCGGCAATCTCATCTACTGCCCATTGCAGGCGGGTGTTCACTGCCGAAGACTTATCGGTTCGATCAATAATCGACTCGACTTCATCTCTCATCTCTGATTTTTGTAATGTTCCCATGATGTAAAAACCTAAAAGGCGGGTGCCAGGCACACTGCCCGACACCCTAAGTCAGATGGTAAATTTAATTAATCAACACCAATCAAAGTGTAGTAGACACCCTGAGCTGATACAGGTGCGCGATTAGCACTGAGGGTCAAAGACGATCCATACGGGCCAGAACCAGTTCCACCAGTAGTATTAGCACGAACAATGTCACCACTACTAATAGCGGTTGAAGCAAAAGTGCTAAACGTAGTTGTAACTAAAGTTGTAACCGTAATAGCCTGTGCGTCAATAAACTCAACAGGATCAGTAGAAGTAGTTCCTACATTTAATACTGGAGAACCAGTAAATACTCCGATAGAATTTGACCACTTAGCTGACGCTATAGTCATATCATAAGGCGCCGTAAACAACACTCTTTCGATAAGATCGTTATTAGCAGTGAAATCGTCAATACCAAAAGTATCTGATATATTAAATACTTCACCTGATCGAGTCAGTGTCAAACTAGTTAAGGCTGATGCGTCAATCTCACCAGTAGCGGAAACTGTCTCATTGATATAGTAAAACTCAGTTGATGCCGTAGCAGGCTGAATTTGATAACTATATATCCGAGACAGTGTAGTAAACAACTCTACAGTTAAAGCAGTTGTAGCAAATGGAATATAACCAGTATCAACGGCATATCCATTATGCTGAAATCGCTTCTGTTTGTTGTAGTCTCTAGCCATTATTCATGACTCCTTTCTTGGGTTAAACGCCCCAGCCGGAACCGATTAGTTTAACTTCACCGCAAGCGATTGTACCGCCAGCCTCAGAACCAGAACTAATTGCATGACCAGCGGGAATAGCTACGTCAGTTTCCAGATACTCATCAATCTCACCAGCCGTAGCTGCAAAGAAAGATTCTCCAGCAGTCAGATTAACACCAGAAATAATGCTGATAGTAGCGGCTGAATATTTAGCACTAGCACTGGTATAGAAGTCAGGGCATACACCCTTAACCCAGAACCAACCATAATACTCATCAGTAATTGAACTAAGAGCTACAGCAGCAGGAGCGCATCCAATCGCCATACCACCAGTCAGAGTGATCTGAACAGCAGTATGGGAAGTAGCTAGACTGGTAGCAACTAAGCCAATAGTCAAGGCTTCTTTTGCCTGTAAATAAGCACAGACACCATATCCGCCAATAGTGGAATTAAAATAACCAATGCACGTACCCAACGGATACACACCAGCATAATCACTCGTACTGGCTACATTATGTGTAGTAGTAAGCGAAGCTACAGTGAACCCACTCGCTCCACCCCTGCCGGTAAAACCGGACTTCGGAATTGCATAAGGTTGCAACATAATAATAAAATCCTTTCTTTCTTCTTTTTTAGTTTAAGCCATAACAGGGGAAAAATAATTAACTCTAGGTTTCCAGCAGATCATACCACTATGGGCCAGAAGCACACGGGCAAGATATTCATCGATACCATTATTCTGCTCACCCTGCCATTTGAACGGGGTAGTCTTAAAGTTACGTTTCGGGTTAATACGCCATTCCCAACTTGACAAGTCAAGCATGAAGAAGTAGCTGTCAGGACAGTTATCGTCCAAGACAATCTCAACTCCGTCAATACTAAAGGAGGCAAAGCCAGCCTTAGCCAAGTCACCGGAAATATCAATAGTAGACTCATTGGCACGTACCAACGATTTCCACTTACGGTAAATTTTGGAACCGCAAATAGCCAGAAGGTTCTTTCGATTACCTTTATACTGCAAGCATTTATCTACCATAAAGTCCCACTGGCTGAAATTAACAGGAACAGCAGTAGCCATAGCTGAACTAGCGTCACTACCTGAATTACCATCCCACCAGTCGCCAGCAGTATCACGTTTAATCCCGCCGTAAGATTCCGTACCACCATACGTAGTAGCACCGCTATAGAAAGCAGCGTTAAGACTCAGTGGGTCGTCGGCACCAGGTACGGATACGCTTGAGCTTCCGCCGTACAGGCCGAAGAAATTCTCCGACAGGCGATCTACCATATCATCCTGGGCAGCCTTAACTTCCTCAGAGATGGTATCGACGATCATTTCCTCGCCATTATTCATAATCTCGTCATCGACATCATACTTAATGGGAGTCTGTGTGTACTTCCAACCAAACTTAGCTGCGGTACGTTTATCTTCAGTACCACTCTCAAGGGGTTCGCCCTTAGAATAATTCTGGGTAAGCGTATTCTTAGCATAGCGTACTGGTTTAGTAATCTTTGTGCCACCTTTAGTGACAACCCTATTCATGCGTTTCAATTTGAAAATCAGGGGTATTCTATCGTGAACCTGATCTTCTACGGTTCGTAAATATAGTTCTTGGGTATCAGCGTTAAGCTGAGCCACATCAATCGTTACACTCATAATGATTTATCCTTTCGTAGTTTTAATCATCGCTATAATAATTAGCAAATCCACCTTTGGCCTTCATGTCGGCCATGACTTCTTCGTGACTTCCTTTGAAGCCCGCCTTCTTAGTGGGTGCTGATCCCGTTTTACCAATATCAGCTTTTGTTCTCTTAGTAGCTGTTTTAGTAGGTGGTGCTGACCGTGAAGAATCGGCATAGCCCATCTCAATGTAAAGCATAGTATCTCTGTCAGGAGGAAAGTCACTACCTATACAGGTGTATCCTTCCTCAATAGCTTTCGCTTTAGCAAATACTAACGCTTCATTCCTATGGGACGCGCCATACTTCCTGTCACACTTATCGAAGTTTCGGGTGTAAGCCTCTTTTATCTTAGAGCTTTGTGACTCGCCAATCAGACTTTCGTTAGTCTGTTCCAGCTTATCCACCTTAACCTGTAATTTCTTTAGCAACTCATATGGATCATCGTCACTGTCTGGTGCTGGCGGTGACACGTGTGAAGCAATTAACTTAGCTTCAAGCTCGTTCACCTTCTGATTAACATTAATCAGATTTCTTTCAGCATTAGCTCTCCGCTGCTGTTCCTGCTGCAATACCTTATCAAACTGAGGCTTTTTTTCTTCTTCTTCTACTACTACTTCTTCGATTTCTTCTACTTCTTCAATTTCGTCACTCATAACAATAAACTTCCTTTCAGGTTTGGCTTTTAGTTAGCCCTCTCTGTCTATTTTTAACCGACTCACTGTTTGGCCACACGGCCCTTTAGCTATCAGTTACTATTTTTAATATATCTATCGGAGATCAACCCGACAGTTATTTCTTAATTATACTATTAGGCGGTCTAACTATCTCAACCGCTGGTTTCTTATCAAATCCTTCACAGCGACTAAAATGGGCAGTAACAACACCATACGGTGCCATCTCATCTTCTGCGTTTGCACACGCTCCTGCCGCCATTTTCGACTGCTGGTTAGCCATAAATAATATCCAATACCTACACTCTTGGCATACTTTCAACCGTTCTTTAAGTTCCTTGTCCGACATCTGACTGTACTCCTTGTAATGCTACCTGAACGGCAGCTTGTACGTTTGGATCGTTTAATACAGGCTGTAACTGCATAAACATCTGCCACTGTTGGTTAGTTTGTAAAACTAATGCTTTATCCTTAACCTCATAAGCGTCAAGAACCTGGGGTAGATACGATCCCTGTAATATATTATTTAACTCCACTGCATCCTGTTTCTTACGATCCTTATCGAAAGGTAATGTAGAGCCAGCCTCAACTTGAACATCATACAAAATTTCCTTATGATGCTGGGTTATTGTTATCACAGCCGTTTCGTTAGTCTCACCCACAACCCTAATAATCTGACCAGGCGAGTAATTCTTTTGAATAACCTGTCCCATCAGTAGATACACTCTTGATATAAACTCATCGAATATCGCCGACATCATACCAACCCGACCCTGCCCGGCACGTTCTAAAGCGGCAATCTCAGTAGCAGAGGAAGTCTTAGTTGGCGTTCTGCCCATCACAACGCCACTCATACCACTGGCGTTCTCCATATCAGCGTTATTAAGCTCATACGCTCGATAAACGTCACCAGAGATAGACGTGGGTGGCATGGTCTGTACTCTACCCATTCCACCGTTATTCAACCAAGTAATACTGTTCGGTGACGATTTAATCTTCTTATGATCCTTAACGGCACCAATCTCAGCTAATGTCCGGGGGAACAACGCGCTATCAGTATGATCCTGAAGCGCAGATATTAAATCGTTCATCACATCCTGCCGACCGGCAAGCTGCTCCGTTTCGTTCATACCATACCACCTATGTGGCAGGATATTACCGGAACCGATAACCACTGGCCATAACCCTGACCACGGTTCGTCTACTAAAATAATATCGCCCACCTTAATAGTAAACCTACCGTCTGGATATGCAGGCTCAAAGGTTGTGGTCTTTGGCCCTTCCAACGGGTCATATACCTCGCCCGATTCCTGATACACCCACTGGCCAGCTATATTTTCTACAAGCGTACCGTCATTTTTCAAAACTTCAAACGGGGTACTAATCTCGTATTCCTGTTCAGTATAATCACGATACCACATACTAACCAGCTTAACCTGCGGCCTGTCCTGTTTCGGGTCTTCTGATTCTGTGTATGTACGCCTGTCAGTTGTAACGCCCATCTCTCTATCTAAAGGACTAACAACGCTCTGGACGGAGTCAAATGTATCAGTCTTACTGGAATCGATATTTTCCTGTAACCGTTCGGCATGTTCTGGCCATCGCCATTTAACATACTCCAAGTCACGTAATACTTCATAGCCAACATAGGAACCGTCCTCAACATTCGTATCAGTTAATGACGGGTCAACTATCAACTCCTGCGGGTCAATCAGTCTAACATTAGCGTCAGGCTTACCGGGCAGTGAATCGTCCCAAAAGACATACATCGCCTGATATCCCATAATCAACATATCATGACAGCCACGGATCAGTTTGGTTCTCATATTAATCCGCCTGGCACGCCAGAGGACCAACTCTTCGATATCCTTAGCAAAGCTCAAGTCATTGTCGTTCTGTGGCAGGAACACCCCTTTAGGGTTATTCTGCGTCAGCATAGCAATCTTCTGCTCAATTATCGGGAATATACGATTAACAACAGCCTGATTTCTATTCTTACCACGCCTGGCTTTAGAGTTTTTTGTATCTGACCCGCTCCGATTATCGCTACGAAGATTAGTACCCTGCCTGGCAAGCCACTGGTCGCCAAGCCAATACCTTATAGCGTCAACCTGAACACCTTGTAACTTTGTCCGCTGCTCACGGCTATCGTCAGCCATAGAGTCGATCCGCTTACATAACTCCCGTTCAGCCTTCTCTCTAGCCTCATCTTCAGGAGAACGCTTCTGTGGATCAAACTCGTCCAGTTCTTCAGTTGTCGTAAAATCTGCCAAGTCAGGCATAATTCATAATCCTTAATAGAATTTATAGTAAGCGATAGCGTCAGCGCCGGTACCAAGTGCAAAGTCAACGTACATCTCGTTCATACCAACCAGGTCGAACCTCAACTCAGCGATACCATTAGCTGTGCCGACCACCGTAGCAACAGCATTGTTTTGAGTGATAGTGAGCGTGTCGGCGTAGAAGAAGCCAGTCAATGCTGAGCCATCCTCTAAGTCAAGATCACATATCGACGTACCAGCGATAGCGGTAAGCGTAACCATGTCAAGTGGGCCAGCGTTGGGACTATCCTGCCCCCATACGGTAGCGGTAACGGTTTCATCCGCAGCGTTAGATACTAAGAATCTAAACCTGGCACCGTTAGCCTCCAGGGGGATATCGTAAGCACCTGCCGAACCGACATCTGGCCAGTTAGTAGGATTCTGCCCAGCAGTCGCCCAGTTGCCAGTACCAGCGTAAGCCAGATCAGTGCTGTTAGTGAAGTTCCGGTTTACCTTAATCCACTCACCTTGTATTGTATAATCCATTCCCATAATCTTATTCCTTTTCTATTTCTTTAGGAAACTGAGCCAAAATCTCCTGTAATCTGGCAATCTCTGACTCAAGCCATTCTTTCCTATATGTCTTACTAACGGGTCTTGACTCTGCGACCTCGATAACATCATTTTCTGTTGCGTCCGTTTTTACTGTGAAAATTTTATCTACCATCTTATTAACTCCTATTTAGTAATAATTGTATCACTTCCTATTGCATCAATCTGATAATGAATATCAAAATCTAAAATAGCAACGCCGCCAGCATAAGGATTCGTTGAACCGGCAACTCTCTTTATACGACATAATAATATGGACGACAAACCATGTCCCGTACCAGAAATTCCAGAGGCTGTTATATTACCCAATTGATGCTTATCATCACTATTAACACCAGTAGGCAGGTCAACAGTCACAAGGGTCGAGTTTGCTGAGAAGTCTTCACCAATATCACACCATGTATATTCAAACTCAATGCCTATATTATCTGACGGATCTACATCGCTCAAGCACATAAAATGAACATGAGGATATATCGTTGACTCTAATAACCATTTATGCGGCATTTGTACTGTAACTAAAGCCTCGTCACCAACAGACCAAACATAACCATAAACTCCCTGACTTCCAGAACCGTCATCAAACAATTTTGTCAGTGTTGGGTTATTGGACGATCCATTCCAGTTATTAGGGCCAATCGGTGTAACGTAGTCATCCCACACTGTCGCATCACCAACAAGAGTCAGCTTGCCATAAGCATCAATATTAGTATAATTACCGGCACCACCTGACAGACCAAGTTTTAGATTGTTTCTTATGGAAAAATTAGCATCATCCCCGTCACTATAAAGGATTATATCAGAACCAGCACCAATCGTGATATACTTATTATCCACAAGAAAATCAATATCACTATCGAAGACGTATGAGGCTGCACCAAGAAAAGACAAAGTATCTACACCAACTAAGTATGTTATTGTAGCATAAACTGTTCCGTCACTCCCAGACATAAATATTTGTGACGTTATATTATTAGACGCTCTAACAAACAAAGTATCTTTTAATGACACAATATTTGAACTGCTACTAAATTCCGGAAGTTTGATAGTTGTGAAAACAGTTATTTCATCAACATACATATTAGAATTAGCTAAAGCTACTTCTAAATCCCCAACAGTTGCCTTGCCTGTAGTTGTCAGAGCAAAATTACCAGTCTTGTCACCTGTAAGTCCTGTATCCGCGGCATCTGATTGCCAATAATTTGTAACGGCCGCTATCGGAGGATCAAGAGTCGTATAGTGTAATTCATCACATGTCATATCCCCTGTTGTTGTTAAATTTCCATTGCCAAAAGAAATATCTCCACCAGAGGCAGTTATAACAAGATCATTCGTCCCCCAAGCATCTATCGTAACAGTCCCAGCACCACTCTCATAGGAAATGTCTAAACCACCATTATCAAATGATGACGTAGTCTGATTAGGAATTATCCTATGCTTTCCTGTCGAAAACCAACTTGCAAAATTTGAAACTTTATCCCACCAAAAAGCAGCAAGATTATTAGCATCTTCCTTAACTCTCACAGACACAGCCTCAACACTATTAGAGATAAACTCAAAAGCTCCTGTGTGTCCAGTGTCAGCCTTAACAATATTAAAACCACTCACATTAGAAGATGTCTGGATACTTATATAATCCCCGACGTCTCCATTTGGTTTTATGTCAATCTCATGAGCTGACGATATGACAGATGTATCACCAGTTAAGATCAAAGCATTAGCAGAAACATTCGTCGCCGTTGTCAAATTCGCAGAGGCATCTATCGTCAACCCATTAATATTCAGATTCCCAGTTGTCGTAATCACCCCATGAGTACCATCGGAATATATTCTAAGATCGGTCGGGTCTAAGCCAAGATAAATGCTTTTATTAGCCGTATCAAGATACAAATCACCAGCATCAATATTAACGTCACCAGAGAAGTACCCTGCCCAATTCGTTAGGCCGTTCTGAGCCGCACCATAGACACCTATATTCTTAGTAGCTGAAACTTCATCAACATAAGTTCCGGAAGCCTCACCATAGACGCCAACATTCAAATATGCATTAGAGACATCCGCTGTAAAAGATCCACCGTACGCCTGATCTCTGTCGAATACAGGATCATCACCAGTTTGATAGCCAATAACAGATGTTCGAACAAACGGGGCATCATCATCAACCCTAGTCATTACAACTGACGCGCCATAAGCATTATCGGAAGAAGTAGCAATCGTTAGGGAGTCACATGATACTATATCATTATCACCCATATCTAAATCGCCAGACATGGCTTGAGAACCGCTGGTTAGGAATAACTTCCCATCGGCATCAGGTACAGTTAATACGCTAGTAGCACCAGAAGATATTCCCGACAATTCAAAGTTTAGTTTCTTAGTGTTATCGTCATTATCTGAAAACACCGCCTCGTTATCTAATACTTGAAACGTAGCGTTCGATAACCGTTCCCACGTAGCCCCATCCGATTCATACAATCCCCTGCGCCTATCCCACAATAACCCAGTAGTCTCTTGAACTAAATATATCGCACCAGCATTAGCAGCAGCACTAGGCAGGGCAGCAAAATTAAGAACCACGCCAGTCCACCCAGCACCTAAAACTGTCTCCTTACCGGCACTGTCACGATAACACATAACAGTCGTACCGGCAGCAGCTTTAGAATACAACCGTGCATGATCTGCGTCAGGATCGCCAGGCGAACCGTTCTCCTTATAGTCCAGAAAACCCGTTACCGGAACTGAACCGTCAGGTCGCAAATCAGTACGATATCTACTTCTATTCATATATGACGTTCTAAGCTATTAAACCAAGTTCTTGTAGTCTATCTATTACTTCATTAAGTCTTGCTATCGCAGACGCAGCATCTGTTGCATCTGCAACTGTTGCCGGCTGGTCAACTGGAGTAGTGTTATAAAAACCTAATAAAGTATCACTAGAGCTTATGGTTCCATTACTTACTGACGTAGCTATACTAGGAAATCTTCCTCTTAACATATTAATAAACCTCATTCAAATCAATTTCTTCTTCATCGTCATCAATAATCTCAACAGGAAGATCGCTAATATCCTCTTGAACTATGGAATCGTTAGGTCGCATACACTTCCAACATATAAAAAACGTAAGTAGGGACTGCGCCAGCATCCCAACTGTCACTAATAGTATATCAATCTGATTCATTATTATCAAACTCCTTGTTTTTATCACCGTAAGTGTGGTTATCTCGTATATCAATTACACCAACAGTGATACACTTAATCGCCCTTCGTATCATATGCTCTCGTAACTCTTCCTCCGCCTCCTTAACTCTCTGGGCTATATATATATCAATTCCAACCATCGTCGTCATCTCCTTCTTCCATATCTTCCATATAATCCTTAGCGTCATTATACGCCAAATTATCAGCGTAACTACCATCCCTATCAGGCTTAACAACAAACGCATCACTCACCGTAGCAACATAATCACCCACCATCTGACACCCCGCCGCCTGGATCATCATCTGCAACGTTATACCCAACGACATAACGTCATCGTCATGCTCTCCTGGCTGAGCTACCGGCTTACCGTTCTTATCCCTCACGAATACCCGCAACTCATGTATCGTCCTACCACAGGGAACATCCAGCCAGCCATCCCGTATCGCCTGAATTAAATCATTGACTAAAATCTCACGTGTCACCTTATCAGTCATCCAGCCTATCTCCTGGCTGTAATCGTCGCCATGTTTCTTATACCGCTTCCTCATATATAAGTTAGGATATCCACTGGCTTTAAGTAACTCCCGCACCGCACCACCCATCGTGTTATTAACCTCAAATCCCAGCAGAGCCGTTCCATACCATCTACCCAACTGGTCCATCTGATCCGAAAACTCGTCCGTATCCAACTGCCCATGTAGCTTCGCAACCACACACTTACCATTAACATTACCCACGTGGGCAGAACTCGCGTCCGGGTCGTCAGCCTCGTCAGGCTTCAACCCCTGTGAGGGGTCGCCACCCAACACATATACCTGATCCTCAACCGGCTTCTGCCATATCCTCACGGGGCCACGCAACTCCTCAACGAAACTACCACCAACCATCCTACCCACAAAACGAGGCGGGATAGCGTCCTTCTCCATCTGAGATAACCGGCCAGCATGAAATACCGGCCTGCCTGATACCAAAAACGCCTCGTCAGCACACGATGGATACTCCTGATGGAACATATCCAAGTCACCGCCACACTCATCAGCTATCGTCATCCGCCGCCACATTATCTGTCCATCGTTCAATCCATACAACTCCCGCTCCAACCGCTCCTCCTCCGTTATCGCCATACCCTTGGGGGCAGGTAATACATACTCAGGAAAATTATGCCAGGCCAGAAACAACGGATAATAATTACTGTTCCCCTTAACCGCCGCCTGCCACCTGTCGTAAAACTCACCCCCAAGCCCGTTAGCGGTAGATTCAAGCAATACAGATGTGTCCTTACCCTTGGGAACACATTGCAGGACCGACAGTAAGGTTGCCTTTGCATTATCCCAAAATGCCACCTCGCTACCATGAAAACAATGTATCGTTGAACCCCTACCAAGGTTCTCCTTACCAGCAGTTTTCACTAACATACTCGACCGCCAGGGACTCTTATAAGTAATCTCCTTGCGAGTGCTATACTGCTCCGGTCTACTCTCAGGGTCAGCCTCCTGGTACATCTTAATCTTACGGAATATATCCGTCGAAGCGTCATCGTCATGGGCAGAGATCAAAGCGTTCTGGTTAGCCTTCTTATTACACCAGAAGTACTGACAGGCCGCTCCCCACGTTGTTATCCCCTGCTGACGTGCTTTCAGTATCAATACCCGCACAGGCTTACCAGCACGCTGCTGGGCGTTAATAACCGCCTGCAACTTGAGCTGAGCAGTGTTAGGCTTCAACCGAACAAACTCGACACTCTTATTAGTAATCCAACAATGATCCGCTATCCACTGATGAGCCATCAACTCAGCTATTCGGCCAGCCTCAATGACACGCGGGGGAAGGGGGTTACTGCTCATCTGGAACTCTCGTTCATTAAACACGTTATTAACTTACACATAGAATCATATCTGTCACGACTTATAGCTATAACGCCAGTAACTAATCTGCCGCCGGGTGGCTGAGCCTCACAGTACTTACAGAAATCCTCCAATACGTTCCTATTACCATAATCGCCCTTGTAACTCTCGATAAAACCTTCAATATACTTACTCATCATCTAACTCCTTCCGCTTACGAGCAATATACTCGCAAAACTTCTCCAATGAATCACGTAACGACCAACCATCGTAACCACGAGTAGACATGAATCCAGATATATACTGCTTATTGTCATTCAAATACTCTGACTCGTAGCCGTCTTGGATTCCTTTTAACATCTATTTAATATACTCCGATAACTTCTCAACGGCATGTGTTAAACACCTAGTACCCTTATTCATCATGTTCGCACGGATGTCCATAGCAGCACGGTCGACTTCTTCAAGTAAACTACTGGGGACGTAAGCTAAGTTATCTGATTCGTACATATCTTCCATATACGAAGCAAAACTCCTTATTAACTTCAAATCCTTCTGGGTTTTAACATTCTGGAATGCTATAAAACCATTCATCCACTCAGTCATTCTTTCGTTTTCTTTACTCATCATCTGACTCCTTAAAAAAATAATTAACTAAATTACTAAATTACCTATCTTAACATGCTCCGAGACTTCATTTTTTGTGAGATTTAGTGGGGGGTATGGTACCTATTCTCACCCCTCCCCCCCCTCATTTTCCGGACCCCCTTTGGGATAGTCGTCAGGCAGCCAGGGGGGGCGTTCATCCTTAATGACCTGCTCCACCTGCTCCGCCTGTTGTATATCAATTTGATCTACATCGATCACGTCATCGTCGTCTATGCTTGATAGGTCAAGCCCGTCGGCCGCGTCTTGTATGGCACTATAGCCGGCTTGTAGCTCCTCAAGGCGAAGGTGCTGCTCTTCAGCTGGGAGCGTGTGGATGTGTTCAATTTCTCCCTGTGTGGTCGTGTGTTGGTCGATCATCTGCCTGGAGGCGTACTTAGCTGGGCGGTTGGCCTCCAAGAGCTTGATGAGGAGCGTATCGGAGTACTTCAATCGATGACCGCAAATCTCCCCTTTATAAAAAACCGGATCGTTCATCCCCAACGAAGCGCGACGGACGGCCTCACATTCCAGATTATCACGAAAAAGCTCGATAGCCTCGTTAGCTCTATCTTGTAATTCCGGGCGATCTTTTATCCATCCTTCAATGGTCTGTCTGGCAACAGTGGAAGATTTGCAAGCGGCGTAGTGAGTGCCTGTGAGAGAGAGCGCTGATAAATACGCCGTAAATTTGGCCAACTGATTATTTTTTAATGGTTTCATAACACCCTATTATATGACTATTTATAACAAAACTCAAAACTCAGATCAAAATAATATTATTATAATTGGATTAATTATTGCATTATACCGATTAATGTTGTATAGTTAATATAGTGAAGAAATTAAACATTAAATCGAAAGGGAAAATCATGTCAGAACTAAAGAAAGTATTAATTGACCGCGACGAAATGACCAGTCAGGAAGCCGACGAAGTTATTGCAGAATTAAACAATAGACTTATTAATGATGGTGAAGATCCTCAAGAAGTGTTAATGAGCGTAGGACTAGAGGAGGATTATATATTCGACCTATTATACTAACCAGGCCGAAACGCTCCCCCTCGGAGCGTCTAACGGTTAATCCGTTACTGAAGAGGCCAGCACGCCGGATATATATTATTAGAAGGGAACATGTTATTATGACGACAGATCAGATCAGATACAGAACGTTAGAGTTGGAGCCTGTATTGGAAGCAGCAAAGGCCAGCGAATACAACGCAACGATTAAAATTAATTGTGAAGGCAAGGCAACTAAGCATTTGTCAATCAATTACACCGAGCTGGCGAAGATTGCCAGCGTATTAGTTGAAGGGAAATAGGATTATGAAAACTATTATTGAAACAGCATTAGAGCAGGAAGTTATGGATTGGCTAGAAGATCAAGGCCATGACTACGACGACGGCGAGCAGGGAGCTTATGATGACTTACAACAAGGTGGTTGTCAATCTGGTATTGTATCTAAAATGACTTACTATTGTGACACAATCAAATTTTATGAGAATCATCAACGCGAGATTGATACAATGCTTGCTGATTTCTGTGATGATTGCGGTTGCGATCCTGCTGGTCTGTTTGGTGATAAGTGGGACAGTGACGACCCATTCGCCTGCTTTGGTATAAATAAAAACCTGCTTGCATGGTTTGGTTTTGAGGAGACTGCCAGACGTATCATGGAACAATAGATTAACCCTTCCCCCCTGGAGCGTTACCCGTATTCGCAATCGGGCAGGGGCTTATTGTTTATTAGTTATTAGTTATTACTAGAAAGGGAAGTCATGCAAATTAAAATTAAATGTATAGAATGTCAGAAGGTTTACGGGCTAGATGTAGATGATACTGGATATGATGCTTGGCGGGAGGGTATGTTAATACAGAAAGCATTGCCAGAAATGTCTAAAGATGATCGGGAGTTATTAATCAGCAGTATATGCGGCACGTGTTTTGATGCGATATTTGCATCGGAAGGGGAATAGTAGTCATGACAACGATTAAAGAAAAAGAGTTATTAGCAGAATATCGTCATAATCGCATGTTTATTAAAGATTTTTCAGCCAGTCAAGCTGCTGAAAACATCAAGGACATTATTTTATTTTACAGCAAGCACGGCATGACTAGGACTGCTGATGACATTGCAACTATGATAACTGAATATTGTTACGATGGAGAAATCAAAAAGGCAATGGAAATAACGGCCTTAATTTGTGAGGACATTGTAACATGAGTAAAGATACCGTCATCTGCACCCGTTGCGACAATTACCAGATCAGCCCTGGCGGATGTTGTGAGAGTTGCGCTTCCCATAAGAGTAACCCTCACTATCTCACCTGCGGTTATTATGAGTCGCGATTATGGGGTATATATGATTATTGTAAGGATTTTAAGGCTATTAAACAGGAACATAAAATAAGGAGTTTCAGATGATTATCAAAAGATGTAACGATTGTGGCGGGCGGTTCAGTACTGCCCATGACGCTAAATACTGTCCGGTCTGCGTGACTGCCAGGTTGGACGACGACCGGCTTGAGATCGCCCTGAGCCGCCATGAGATGCTCTTGGCTGTATCGGCCATTGATAGTGTGGCTGACGCTATGCGACCTGCTGACCAGGCTGTATCGATGAGTATGCGGGCCAGGATGTATATGATGCTGCGGGTGCACGATGATATGACAGTTGAGAAGGCATTAAGAGGAAGGAGGCCGATCCATGAAGCGAAAGATTAAAACTATTGCCAATAGTGAGGTGCGCAAGCATATCCGCAAGCGTATGACTATGATGGGCCGTTCTCAGTATTGGGTAGCTATTCATAGTGGCATGAGTCCTACGGTATTTAGTCGCTATATGAAATGCAAGCAGGACATTCACGCTGAGAAGTTATGGGATATCATGATATCTTTGGACATTAAGTTTAAAAACTATGATGGTTATTACACTAACGATTTGCGAAGGGATGGTTTTAAGATATGAAGTATTATTATTTAAGAGTTGATTTGATTAGTGGTCATAATGAACCGGAGGTTTTTAGGTGTATTAAATGTTCCCGCAATCGAGATGACGAGGAAAAGCGGATGCGGGATACTGGCTGGTTTCGGATTGGCGACGAAGTTTATAATCTGCGTGCTTATCGTAAGTTTAAGGTTACTGATGTTAGAATTACTTATGGCGGTAGTTTTGGTTATTTCCTTGCCTATGATATTCGTCAGATATTGCAATCCAATGGTATTACTTATCTTTATGAATTAATGGCTGCTGATATGGATGATATTGCTGAATTTAGTGGTATTGGCGAGAAGCGATTGACTGATATTCTAAAATACCGTGGTTATATCTACAGTTTACACTATTAACCCTCCACATCATCCATCTCTAACTCCATTCGGTTTGCTGCTGATTGGAGTTTTTTTATGGCTGCATTTTGGAGTTGTCTGGCTCGTTCTTTGGTTCTGTTGATTGCTTCCCCTGCTGCCTGGAGTGTCAGGTTATTTTTGAATCTAAGTATTATTATAAGTTTTTCATTTGGTTTCAGGTTGGCATAGTGGATGAGTCTAAACATTTCTGCCCATTGCACGGTTTTGGGTTGGACTATCCTTTGTACGGTTTTGAAATGTTGCTGGCAATCTGTGATGCAGAGTGGTTGCCATTTATGGACGGATGATCTGTAAGTTGCATATTTGAACGCTTGATAGCAGTAGGTGGAGAATTTATTACCTAGCTCTGGTTTGAAGGCTCTAACGCATCTGATGAGGGTATCGGTAAGGGTATTATAGTAGTTATCTCGTAGATATATTTTATATTTATCGCAGTGTTGGCTGTAGTAGGCTCCGACCAGTTCTATATTATCGGCTACCATCTTGGCTTGTTTGGTTGTTAGTGGCGTTTTATTGGTTGGGCTCATTAGTTGTTATTATCTCCCAGACGTTAGTGGTAATGATTGTTGTGTATAGGTCAGGTGGCTTGGTATTAGTCCTGGTATCCCACCCGCAGTTAAGACATTCATATATAGGCGGGCATTGTGGCAGCATGGTTACTTGTTCGCTGTGGCATTGGGGGCAGGTCACTCGAACACCTCCATCAGATCGGAAGCAGGTACACAGATATAATCAGGCGGTATATTGGGATCGTTGGCCATAAACCAATCACTCCCCGCTGTTTCTATTTTTTCGCAGTTGCAGCAGCCATTGTTTACGAGCATCAGCCAGGCGATTATGATCCAGGTTATAAGTGAATAGGTTGCGTTCTTTTTCATTTTTTTTGAACTCTCTTATTTTGGTTTGACGTGGTGACAGGTACCAGCGGAGGAGGAGGACCCCCCCGCTGATGGCTGCACCGATTAGGGTTAGGTAGGTTTTCACGCGTTAGCATCTCTGGCGGCTATTCCTAGTAGCAGGCCACCTGCTGCGGCGAGTATCACGCCTGCCGTTTTGTAGATACCTTCCCCTGCTGTTGCTAGGGGCGTTCCGATGCCGAGCATAATGCCGGCTACTGTGGTGATCCATGATTTTTTCATAATCGTGGTTCTCCGTTTCTGCCCGCTGTGGGGCTGTTAGATTGTTTATTTTTCAGTCTCCCCCGTCTGGTAAAGGCACGAAGACTGATGTTGGTAGGTTTATATAGGTATATATCCATCCTCCTGGCACCCTCATTACTTCTATCCCTAGCCACACATATTTTTCACCTGTCTTCATACGTTCTAGTTCACATTGTTTATTCAGCATTGACTTCATCATTTCACATCCTTCTTTCATATTGGGCAGGTTGCTGCCTGTTAAGTTTAGTACATATAGGGGGTCCCACCCCCACAGGTGAGCAAGTAGGCCCCCCCCACACACACATATATATATATATATATATATAGTAAGTACTTATGAGAGGGTGAGGGGTTGAGCAAGTAGGTGAGCAAGTAGTGAGCAAGTGGTGAGCGAGAGGTGCGTAAGTAGGGTAGGCTACTTGCTCACATTGGAGGGTAAGTGAGCAAGTAGGTCTAGCCCTTACCCCATAAGGAGTTACCGCTGTTTTTAGGGCTACTTGCTCAGTACTTGCTCTAGTATGGGTGGGTGGGGTAGTAGGGTGTATACTAAGCATCGTTAGCCTCATTTCTCGGCACAGGCGGAGCATAAGTCAGCGACCACTTGCACTGCGAACCCTCGCCCCGTCCGTCCCGAAACATAGATATCCGGTTCTGTTCCTTGAGTTCTTTCCTGGCCCTGCGGATAGTTGCTGTCGAGTGACCTTCCTCTTTGGCCATATTATCCATCTCCACTGACCACACTGCCCCATCGTGAAGTATTTCAAGTATCCATTCCTTAGCATCTTCTCTGGGCTTGGGGTTAAACGTAGATTCAACCGCCTCAAAATGATCCTGGGCAGTAGTGTCGACAGGTACATTCTCCCAAGCTACCGCGCCGTCGAGTATCCGATAGGCCAGTCCATTGGTATCCTGAGCGATATTATTTTTGGCTGGTAGCATGAGTCTGCGTGATCGATCTTCAGTATCGGCTGTAACCATCCAAACGGTTCTGGCTGCTGCTACGAATGCCAGACTGCCCATCGCTCTATACAAGGGGTTGGTGCCGCCACCCTTATTTAAGTGGGTTACGCCGACCAGTGCTACTTCAAACCTGGATGCCATATCCGCGAGTGGCTTGAGAACTGCTCGGATATCGGAGTTAGAATGGCCATCGGTTTTTCCCAGGTATGCGGTTATGGGGTCGATAATGATTAGTTTACAATCGTCAAGTTTTTGTACTGCCCGTTCGATTGCCATGAGGTCGGTTACGAGGTTGACGAATGTCTCCTGCCCTTCGACGGTTTTAATCATGCTTATATGGTTTACTTTAGAGAAATCAGCCCCCATCGCTTCTAATCGTGGTTTAATAGTATCTTCAGGGTCATCTTCGGCGCTGAGCATGATAACGCTGCCGATATCGGATGTATTACCCCGTTCGCAGGGCCATCCCGAACCTGTTGATACTGTTGAAGCCATTGATATTGACACGAAGGACTTACCTAACCCTGGGTCGCCGGCTATGAGCGAGAGTTTACCGAGAGCGAACCGCTGGTCCCAAAGCCATTTAATTGGTTTAGAGACTACATCAGCGAAGTTTACCATAATACACTCGTTGTACTTAGCTGGCTCACCGGCTACTACTGGTGCTGTTGGCAGTGCCCGTGGCTTACCTTCCCCTGCTGTCATACCGCTCCGTATAGTCTTGCGAGCCTCCGCCTCACCCAACCCTGCATCCATAGCAGCCATGAGAAGCTCGTAGGAGGCCGCTGACGGGTCTAACCCATGAGAGCCGATAAGAGTTCCTAAAGTATGCGATGATGTATTGAGAACGTGGTTCCGTTCGCCGTGGACTGCTTGCCTGACGTTGCGACACTCACAGGATATGATATTTCTGAGATAAGGCTGGGTATTGGTTGGGCAGGGAGGGAGTTTCGGCTTCGGTGGCTTGAGTATATCCAGCAGTTCTTGGGGCAGATCAGCGATAGGCGTGCCGTTACTGGCCCACACGTACTCCCCGCCGTCGGGATGCTTTGAGCCTGGGAACACACACTGCCCACCCTCGCCCCTGGTATCAACATGGGCAGACAGCTTACCACTGGAGTTGCCCAGCTTAACATTGGTGTAGAAGTAGTGATGACTGCCGTTGTGGGTTGTGACAGTCATGGTTTCAGGGAGTTCAATAACACCACCCTCGTCCACGTCTACGATTAGAAGGTATTTACCCTTAGGTGCCGATACTGCCCCGCACCTCACGCCTACGTTACCTATCGCGGCGTAGTCCATGGCTTCAGAGAGATTGGCTTTGGGTGCTTTTTGCCAGCCGGTGAGGATGGGTACTTTTTGGTTTAAGGGTGTAAATCCAAAACCCATTTCATAGCCAATCCTGATGTTTTTCTTTAGTGTCGATTCTTCCATAATATTATTATACCTATTTCTTCGCTTCATGATTAATAAAAATCCTTACCTTACCTTACTGGAGCTTATTGCATCATCACGTATTTTATTCATCCTTCATATACCTCCAGGGTTCTTCGACCCACCGCTGGGCAGAGAGTGGATGATCGTTAGTTCCATACGGCATATACGCCTTCCCGTCCCGCACGGCTTGATAGTATCCTGCCCACCCGTTCGGGTCGTTTGGCATGGGGTATCCGGTGTTCCGCCAGGGGTCGTGGGACTGGCAGCCGGTCAGTAGTAGGATTATGATTATTGTTTTAAGTTTCATTCTATAATCCCATCAAATATGCCCATTTTGTCTTTTTCCTCCCGTATCCGCTTTTGTGATATTTCAACATAATCGGCGTTTAGCTCAATGCCGATGTAATCCCTATTGAATCTTTCGGCAATCATTCCTGTAGTCCCTGCGCCCGAAAATGGGTCGAGAACCGTGCCGCCTTCTGGGCATCCTGCTTTTATACATAAGGTCGGTAACTCTGGGGGGAATGTGGCAAAATGTGCCTCTTTGTATGGCTTGGTTGTTATTGTCCATACGGAGCGTTTATTGCGGTATCCGTCGCCTGCAATCCTGCTGTCTACGCCTCTACTCTGTCGATCTTTTATGCTCTGAGCGTGACATGCAACCTTGTCGTCTATGCCTGTGTTTTTCCCCCTTAATAATCCCAAATCCTTCCCCCCAACCGCATTCTCCCTTATCGCATCCGCATCATAATAATACTTAGCCGATTTAGTCAGCAGGAATATATATTCATGTGCTTTGGTGCATCTGTCGCGGACTGATTCCGGCATGGGGTTGGGTTTGTGCCAAATTATATCTTGACGCAAATACCAACCGTATGCCTGTAATTCCAACGCCACTCGCCATGGTATGCCGATCAAGTCTTTTTCTTTTAATCCTTTAAGTTTATTACCACGCCTACCGCATTTTTGCGGTAAATCTTGGCCGGTAGAACTTACTGTCTGCTTGGACATTGCCTGCCCTTTGCCCGGTCGGTAATTGTAATAACTATCGCCCAAATTCAGCCACAAAGTGCCGTCCTTTTTCAATACCCGATGCACCTGATCGAATACCATAATCAACGATCTAACATATTCATCAGGCGTGGCCTCTAGCCCCATCTGTCCATCTTCGCCATAATCCCTTAACCCGAAATAGGGTGGAGAGGTTACGCAGCAGTTCACTGACTCATCATCTAATATTCTCAACACGTCTAAACAGTCACCTTGTATAATTTTACTGTTGCTCATTCTATTCTCCTTCGGTATCCACCGTGTTATTTGTTTCGCATCCTGTCATTTCCCGTTTTACGCAAATAGGATCGTCGTTGTCATGAATCTTATTGTAGGTATCCGATAAGCCACATAGGAGAATCAGTAATAATATAAAATTGATAATTTCCATTATTCAGTATTCCTTAATGGTTCGATTTTACTCAAATAACACCGGCTGATCGTCCGCCTTTGCCGTCGCGTCACGATTTATCCACCATTGCCAGTATTCCTCTGGCGTGAAATCCATTCTATTGTCGGGTTTCCATGTTGCCTTAATTGCCCGTTCCCACGCCTTTGCTATTCGCGGCCATCGATTCATGTCTCTCTCGACTTCTCGACTCATTGGACACATCACGCAACCAAGGCGGGCAAAGCCCTCGTCATATAACTTACAATAATCTATCTGCTCTGAGCGGATATAATCCCACACGTCACTTGTGCGCCAGTCTATAATCACGTTGAGGAAATGTTTACCTCTGCCCCTCATGCACGGTTCTAACATTTTCCGTTTGCTTCGCCTGGCAGATTCGCCCCACCTTACGCCTGTGATAACGATTCGACCTTCGCCGCCACCTTCCTTCATGACTCGACAACAATAGCGGGCGTTCCGTCTGGGCGGCATCCCCTTCTTGCGTACCAAAGTCCACATTGTCATTTCGGGTTGTACTATTTCAACATCTGCCTGTTCTCGGACATGATAAACCAATTCGGGCGGATCGCAGGTTGTGTTATGGTAATGAGCCGTAAACTTCACGCCACTTTTGCGGGTCAAGTTTAATATCACGTCAGAATCTTTACCGCCGCTATAGGCTAAATAATAGCCGTCCGAGTGACGGTCTATTGCAGACCGCTCAAATTCCTGTAATCGACTAATGGCGATTTCTTCAAGTTGCCCAAATAACGTTTTCATATTATTCAGTATTCCTTAACGGTTCGATTCCAAAAGCTCTGGGTTCTGATAGATGTCGCCGATGACCACATAACCCGTATTGTCTGGCTTGTTCCCAAGAGAAGTGCCAATCGGATTAAATTGCTTAATTGCGTCCAAAAAGCCAAACATGCCCCACTGGAATATAACCTCTCGATTGAATGATTTTTGCGTACAACTCCAATGCCGTACTATATCCCCCTCCCAAATCTCCTGTTTGTTCTTGTCGAGCAGGCCGGTGAACTGCATAATGCGTAATTTTGTGTAAAAATCGCCCGTATAACTAATCATGCTTTCTATCTTTGAGTAATCTTTTAACCCAAAGAAACTCATTAACTTACTAAAGTTGTCCCATGCTCTGAATCTAATTACTCTACTCATTATCGGTTCCTTTCTCGCGGGGGAGGATTGTTAGGTCTCCTTTTGTATTTTAGCTTCTCTACAAATTCAGAATACTCACTATCAGCCGATTCCCAAGCCTCAAATTTTTTACTAAATATAGAAGTCCCTAAAATCGCTTCTCGGCCATACGAACCTAATATCACTTGTTCAAAACACGGTTCGCCATTCCCTCCAGTCAGCGTCCGTTTATAAAGCCTGACACCCATTAGTCTGCTATTACTGTTATAATGCCTTTGCACCACATATATCGTTGGTTTATTGCTCATCCTTAGCCAGTATAGGATTCTTCTATTCATGGCCATGCTCCTGTATTTTATCGCTGAGTATTGCGTTGTATTTTTCTTGACTGTGTAGATATCTGGCAACGGCCTTGTTGATTGCTTCTTGCTTATCCATCCAAGTGTCTACCGTTTCCATCCAAGCAAGCACCATGAGGCATATCCACACAAAGATTACGCTCAGAGTTAATAATTCAGTCATCATCTTCAACCTCCTTGAGTCGTTTAGCTATATCTTGATTAACTGATTCTTGATCTTCCTTACAACTATTAGCTTCTTTTTGGTATCGCCGAACTTCTAAAATAATGGCGAAAACTATAACCCATAACACCGCTATGTGCATTCCTATGTAAATCATCACACCCTCCTCAGCACGACGGCGGTTGGGTAGACGATGTTTTTGGACTCTGTTCCCATTGGTGCGGTACTCCACCAGTTAAAATCTATGCCTTCAACTTGTTGCATCGCTGGACATATCTTGCCAACATGTACGCGACTGACATTTTTACCATCACTTCTATAGTTATACAGCCCGCCGACGAAGTCTGACCGTCTCAATGCAGTATCAATAAACGTATCTCCAAAGACAGGATGCATATAACACAAATCGCCAGCAGATTCGGTTATCTCACAATACACCAGCCCGTCCTCTTTCGGTTGCTCGTAATCGGGGCGGAGACGGTATGTCATATCTTCACAAAGAGAGTCTGTGGGTGCTGGCCTCCATTGATTACCAATGAAAATTTCTAAATATCTTTGTTGTGAGTCGTTTAATATCGTACTCAACGCATCGCTCAGCAACCCCATTGGAATCTGATTATTCTTCAAAACGTCAATCTGTTCATTCGTCAGTCTCATTCTTCGCCACCTTTCTCTGTTGTATCTAAACATCTACCTATTTCATTGATTAGTCTATCTTGCTTTTCGGTTGAGCATTCAATATGCGGCAATGCCTCTGTTAATAATATCCGCAATTCCTTTGCCTCAAAGTAATATTTTTTATACAAGGCTTTATAGTCTTTCATCCTTCGCCACCTTCCTCTATCATTTTAAGAATCTCAACTTCACCTATTCTGTGAAATTTATTAGCTTCTTTGATTAATTCTGGTGTCCTATATTCGGGGGCAACACTTAACAAATGATATAATAATTGCCGTTTAATTTTTTTATCTAATATTACCGAACAACTCCCGCACCATAACGGCCAACAGCTAAAATCAATATTGGCTCCAATCAGATTAGCTCCAGTCAGATTAGCTCCACGCAGATCAGCTCCACGCAGATTAGCTTCACGCAGATCAGCTTCACGCAGATCAGCTCCACGCAGATCAGCTCCACTCAGATCAGCTTCACGCAGATTAGCTTCACGCAGATCAGCTCTACGCAGATCAGCTCCAATCAGATTAGCTCCACGCAGATTAGCTTCACTTAGATCAGCTTCACGCAGATCAGCTCCACTCAGATTAGCTCCACGCAGATCAGCTCTACGCAGATTAGCTTCACGCAGATCAGCCCACTTCCCGCCTTTGCCGATCAGCCAGACGGCGTGGTTTTTCAATATAAGATTAAGTTCTTTACTGGTCATCCTTATCTCCTTCCGCCATCAGTACGGGACGATAACTAGTAACTGTTTTTTGGTATTCCTCAACCTCTATCAGTTTTGGTTCAGAATATTCAAAAGGACCATCTTCTACGTTTTCATTGGAGCTTTGTTGCCAATCCATCTGGTAAGTTTTCCCTGTTCCTATGTGAAGAAATATTCCCGTGTAACAATCCATCCATCGTCTTTTTGTTACGATGTGCGATTCTAGTTCCATCCATCCGAAAAGCTCATGATATACTAATAACCTACCATCTTCTTTTGTTAGTTCCATCTTACTCACTTCCTTTCGTTTCGTTCTCCGCCATCAGCACGACGGCTATGATCTCGGCGGGGGAGAGTCCTGCAAGCCATTCGTTGACCAGACTTTTTTTGCGGCCCTATTCTCCAACGCCTTCCAGCCGTTCTCGCACGCTACCCGCCATTCTTTTGCATGTTGTATCAGTGGCGGCCCGTTCTGACTGTCAAGTAAATCCTTCAACGCTTTCCGCAACTCTTTTATTTGTTCGTCTTTAGTCATCTTGAATACCCTTCTTTCTCTAATGCGGCCCATACGTCATCAACGCTACGAGCTAATATATAAACGCCACCATATAAAACTATATTTCTTTCAAATATCTCCTGGTTCTCTGACTGTCGGCCCTTCGGTGTCTTAACTTCTATTTCCAACCTACGTCCATTGGGGGCAAGGAGGCCGCTTAAATCTGCCTGCCCGATCATCCCGAACCGGACGTATCTTCCGTGGGTTTTTACCTGACCCGTATTGTTCCTCCAACATAGCAACCACTCCGGTCCGCCCTTGCCCATGAACGTCCGGAGTATCTCGTTTTGTATCTGCTGTTCTGAAGGTTCTATTGATCCAGATGTTGACGTTATGGATTTTTTCATGACATTCCTGACAGTAGTATAATTTACGTAATCCTTTAAGGGTTACTTGAGTTAGGGTTACAGTTGCTTCATTTCGACATATACATTTCATTTATTCGTTCCAGCTTCCGTTCCGTCTTATCCTGATCGGACATAACCTTCCTCGGCCACACGCCGAAGATATTTTTATACTGATGACTCGCCCATCCATGTTTATAGTTTTTAGCCTTACGCAGCCGTTCGATCCCCCACCATATCTTCTTCTTATGCTCTATATCTCCGTCAGCGTCTGGTACTATCCCAGCATATATGCCGCCATATGGGTAGTAAACTTTAACATCCGTACCAAACCGTTCAAAGTATTTACGCTTCGCCCACATTGGCGGTTCACCAGACGCTACCCGCTGGGCATCAATCCAATCCCACCAGTCGGATTTATACTCATCACCTGTTTCGTCGAACTCCACCAACTCACCTGACGCTTGTCTAAGTAAATGCTTCTCTGGTATAAACGCATAATCGCATCCTGGGCAGTTATCCATTTTGGACTCTACCAGTAGATAGCAGTCGGGGCAGAGTTTAAGCCCCAGCGGTTCGCCTGGACGCTTGACGATTCCGCTGAGGCCGTACTCAATCTCTCTAGTAACTGACCCGTGGGTATGATGGTTCCCTGCATGGTCCAAGACGATGGCGCCGTCCTTACCTATCGCTGCCCGCATAATACGTCCAATCATCTGGCGATGTAGGCATAGCGAGGCGGTAGGACGGGCGATAATCGCACATTCAAGTTCCGGTAAGTCCCACCCTTCGGTGAGTACCATACAGTTACTTATAATCTGCGTATCGCCCGACCTGAGCCTTTCGAGCATGTCTTTTCTGATGTTTTTAGGAGTTTTCCCGTCGAGATGTTCTGCCCGAACACCTTGAGATAGAAACTTCTCAACTATATTACGACTATGCTCAATATCCACGGCGAAGCATACTGTTTTCATATCAAGAGCTTTGTCCTGCCATGTATCAATTATACTGCCCACTAACTGCGGGCGGTTGACTGCTACTGCCAGTTGTTTAACATTATAGTCTCCAGCCGTTTTTTTCACACCCTGGAGGCTTGGGCGTGACCGGCTGAAGACTTTTGGTTCGCATAAATATCCCTGTTCGATTAACTCCCTTACTGATATGGAATCAACGATAGTGCCAAAAAAATCACCCAGCCCCCGACCGTCAAGACGGAAGGGAGTAGCTGTCAGGCCGAGAACTGGGCAACCGCAAAGGGAAATTACTTGTTGATATAGCTTTCCTGGTGCATGATGGCACTCATCTACTATAACTAAATCTACATCCGGTACGTCACGATTAGCTAGGGATTGCACTGACGCTACTTGAATTGACCGTTCGGGTGTGAATGGCCTCCCTGCCATTATCACACCCGGTCGGGCGTGTTGGAACTGGATGAATGATCCAACAGCCTGGTCAATTAGTTCCGTTCTATGTGCTAACCATAATACTCGCTTACAATACATCGCTATCGCTGTCCCCATGACCGTCTTGCCCGATCCCGTTGGTGCTACTAGGATAGGATTGTCAGGTAGGCATGACAGGGTTTTGTTTATTGATGTTTTTTGGTATGGGCGTAGCATTATATCTCCGTTATAAAATAAATAATAAACTCCCGGCTAACCGTTAATCGCCGATTGCAGTTCACAATTAAGGAGTGGAGTCGAACCACCTTGGGTTAGGGACATATCTGCCTGCCCAGCGTGATGCCACGGGAGCTTATTAACTTTTTAATGGCCCATGTCGGGAATCGAACCAGACCAGCGCGCCAGCAGGGCCGTAATGCCCGCCTACACCGGCGGGCTATATATATGCCGTAAGCCTTAGCTACAAGACTTACAGTTAGTAGTTTCTAAATCATAGCAATCGGGACACGCCCAACTGCTACACCACGGACACAGCATCATACAAGGGTGGCAAGTCCACGACCCGCAATTATCACAGCGGAGCAGGTCGATGTCTTCCGTTTCGCAATGTTCACATTTAACCATCATTAGAACGGGGTATCTTCTGCTGCTACTTTGGGTTTGGGCTGATACTTATACTTAGCAGCCAGTTTTCGTAATGATGCAGGTTCCGGTGCCGTGCGTTCGTGAGGCGTAAAAGTATATAACTCCCACTTCGCTTGAGCCCTACCTTCATACGACTCTTCTTTACATTGCAACGTCACTGGCTCTGCCGATACTTCTGGTTTCTTGAAATCGCCGTTAAAACCAACGAAATCAAACCGTTCTTCAACCATCTCGGCGTACTTGGGCTTGGGGTCTTCTGGCAACCATATCGTCACCCGTCTACTAAATGGCTCTTCAAGGTCTACCCACTCGCCGTCGATTGCTTCTTGAGTAACCTTATAGGTTATGTCAAGACCAGACGAGCCGGTAGCTGCTGTATCCATCCCGCACGACTCTGCTATTCCTAAGTAAATTCCTGCTTTATCCATCTTATTCTACTCCTTTCAAGAGTTTCGTCCATAGTTCTGGAACATCTTTTTCAAATACAATGTCTTCTTCGATAGTTGACTTAGCTTCAAAGTGAGGCATAAGTGTAGTACGTATAATTCTAGCGGGTTCAGCTACAGCAGCCTTACCATCCGTTATGAACCGTTCGATTTCAAGGAAGAACAGGTGACGTATCCAGCCGATAAACTTGGAGCTTATATCACCCTTGCGTGGGTTGGGTAGTACCGGCATACTTGCAAGGTAATTCTCGCCACCAGCATTCGATACATTTGTGTCAACCGAATGTAAGATAACAACTACATGGTGAGTTCTGTTTAATGCGTCCATGTCACCTAAAAACTGCAAGAACGTATCAAATAAATGGCTATCACCTTCTGCCCATCCATAGCTTTTGAGATTGTCAACCTGATAGCCCTTGCTATTCTTAATGTTAGCTAGGGTCCACCTCTCGGCCAACTCCACTACTTCAGTTGCAGTGTCAATAACAACGGCATTATAAGTAGAGAGAAGTTCTTTATTCTGCAAAACACCACGAAGCCCGTCAAAATCTTCGATCTCATCCATTGAAATCCTGTCAACATCCAATTCGTCGGTGCCGTTATTTAGATCAATGAATAATGGATTAATGCCAACCAGCTTTAACTGCGCTGCCAGGGTAGACTTCCCAGTGCCGCCCTTACCGTGAATAGCTACCTTAAAGAACCCAGTCTTGCGACCGCTTGTTATCTTAATATCTTTTCTAATCTTCGGCTCACTCTTAGGCTTGGCCGCTTTACCTGTAACTGATGCTGCGGGGGGGGGTGGTTTAACCATTATTGTTCGTTCCCTTCAACTAATTCCTGGTGGACATCATCCACAATTTCAAAACCTTCCGGTACGTTCGATTCAAAATCGAAACACGCAGTACACGGATCAAAGTACATACATTTACCGAACACTTTGCATGATCGGGTATTACGTGGGTAGCGATTATGTTTATGACATTCACGCATTATCTGCATATGCTGCCACAGGTCGAATCGAGCTTCTTCAATGTCAGAGGCGAGGCGGGGTATATCTTTACGTTGATAATACCAGTGGGGGTCAGCGAAGATTGCTTCTGTTACTCGTTCACCGTATTCGGGGGGGGTTTCCTGACGGGTAAGAATCTTACTGTCACCTGATGATGCTTGTTTCCACGTGCCGTTCTTATTCTCAACACGTTCACCTGTCTCGCTGTCGATAACCTGCTTCAGTCCTTCGTCGTCTAATACAGGCACCTGCTTGGGCCGTATCAATGGCTTACGAATAACATTATACATAACAGACTCAACATCATAGCCCATATCCAATGCCGCCATGAAGTATATTGATATCTGCCCATCAATGCGGAGTACCTTCCAGTAATCGGAGTCGGGCGATATATCCTCAGATGTAGTTTTATTCTCAAGGATTAATAACTTGTTAGTATTAATAATCCCATCGGTCTTACCAGCTACGCTATGGGTAATAGACTTCCGACCAGTAGCAGGGTTGATTATGGGCAGGTCAAACTTCAGCTCAGAGGCGATAACCTCAAAGCAGTCATCCTGGTATCGCCACATATATCCCAGCAGCAGCCGTGATATAACCTCACGTTCAATCAGCCAGTTGTACATCCACTCCTCGCGGTCGGGCATGGTGGCATCATACTGGTCTAAGACGTACTGAACGACCTGTTCACCCGTCTCAGTGGGGTGAGTATTAATACGGTCGATACCCTCATGGATAGCCGAACCGATCCTAAAGTAATCAGCAGTTCGTTTCGGTCTCAGTCCCTTGACATACGCAAGGTACCACTTCTTCGGACATGATCCGAACGTCTGTATCTCTGAGTTGGTTATTTTCTTTTCCATCTGACGGCTTCCCTTTTCTAAAATATCCAAGCCCCAGGCCAATTAGAAAATTAACCTTAGCTTGCATGGTAGTTAGTTCGGCTGGTAACTTAGCCGATTCAATCTCTTTTACGTATTCACTTGCTATTCTTATAGGTTTCATATGCTTTAATATTACTCCATAAAAATACCCCTGTCAACAAAAATTATACTTTTTTTATACAAATTGTTTACAGGGGTGTGTAAGTGCTTGTTATTCTATAACTTATTAACTGCTCTGGCTCTGATTTTTCCTTCTTGGAAGGATCGTTCTTTGCCTGATTTGGCACCGCCAGCTTTACGGCCAGTGGTTTGCGAGTCGTTTTTGAGGGTAGAATATGCTTTGGTTCTCTTGATTTGATCTATTAAAGTCTGCGGGTCGGTGGGCTTAATCCACCAGCCAGCGAAGTAAGCGTACAGGGCATCTTCAATAGTTCTCTTACCCTGGCCTGCTTCAATAAACTTCTTAGCATCTGCTCCGAGGATATCGAGAATGGCTCGTTTAAGGGCTTTAATACTACCCGCCTTAGCCACATGTTTAGCCTCCAGAGCGTCAGGAAATGCGGTCATACCAAAAATAGCTGTACCCGGTGCCTTTAGGAACGGGTTCAATGACTGGATAACCTTATTAACTGGTGCTTTAGCGATAATCTTAGCTGCTTCCATAGCAAACTCACCTTGTGGTATGAATCCAGCATCTCTACGCCATTGCAGGGCAGCTAGTTCAGGAGCGTCAAACCATTCAGCGAAGTCAGATAGGGCTGTTTGGCCCCAAAGGGTTTTATTACCGATATTAATATGAGGAGTACCTCTTTTCCAAAATGCCAACGACTCTTCTTTATTCCTTGCCTCTTCGTCACGATTATTCCACCAATGGGCCGCAGCGTATCCCGCCAGAACTCTCACTGCCCACTTAGCCATATTCAAGCCGGCGACGACAGCTACCTTTTTACCGGCCTTCTTACCTTCAGCGGTACCTTCTTTAGTAGCGTTTATGAGCACCCTGGGCCAGAATGTCGCGTTTTTCTTCATCCATGAATAGAACGGGATAGCACCATTTCGCAGTACATTATTCTCCCACGGAGTGAAGTCGCCATAATCCACCATAGTCTCTCTGGATAGCTTAGCTGCCGCTCGTTCTGGATTAACTTCAGCTATAGCATTAATATCCGCCTCATCGCCAGCCCAATGACGTAGCTTATTACCGGCTTTAATATTTTCTAGTGTCTCCAGGTATAATGCCATCCTCAATACATCTTCCCGGAACTGGGTTAGGTTTTGCTCCAGTGTGCCGACAAACGATGCCGCTTTGAATGGTGCAGTCATGACGAACTTAGTTGCGTCTTTAAACCCTTTAGGGGTTGTTATATTTTTGAACCGTTCAAATTCCTTTATTTTGGACACGTCACCCATTTCATGCCATAATGACGTACCAATAGTACCGTATTTAACGGCACCCTTAAACTCAGGGCTATCCTTCTTCATAAGATGCTCAATAGCTTTAGGGACCAACAACGCCGCTCTCATATGGCCTGAAGCGTTAAATCTCTCTAAATCGCCAAGCTGGTTACGGGAATTATATCGTAAGGGGTTGATCCGTAGATACCATCGTTTAATAGCCAATACAGCCGGTTTAGTAAACGACTCCACCATCATATTACTAACATGATTTACAGGCAGATCATCTAGTTGGGCAGCAATATCAGCGGGAATGAATATCCCACTTCGCTTACCCATTACAAGTGCGTCCCGTATAGCTGACCGGGGTATCTCCAATGTATCGCCCATCTCGCCACCGTTAGCCTCAACTATGGAGTTAATAACAGCTTCGTCCACCGTCTTGGCATGATATACTAGATTAGGGCGTTTAGTCCACCATTCAGCGTAACCCTTGAGCCTGGCCATATCTGCGGTAGTCCTAAAGTGTTTGCCTAACTGTTCATTAATGAATTTCTTCCGGTCGGAGATAGCCTTGAATACTCCTCTGGCAGATAATGCGGCTTCAGTCTGTAACTTAGCTTCAGCGGCAAGCTCGGCCATTGTGATATCTTTGTTATCTATATCCTTGAGTTTAGCAAATTTGGACATATGTATTGCTATTCTCTGGCGGAACGGGCGGGTAGGGTCGAGTTCGTTTAGTTCGCCTATCCATTCTTTCCTCATTGCTCTTTCGTCAGATTTTTGGGCGTTACCACCTTCTAACGACTCAGCGACCTTGCCTTCCAGTTCGCGTATGCGTTTAACCATATCCTTACCGCCAACCAGTATCTCAAAATTCTTATCCTTAGCGGCCTGCTTAAACTCAGCGGTTTTATCATGATACTCAGCTATCTCTATTTGAGCATCCTCAATGGCGTTATCGGCGTAAATGTCAGACAATGCCTGCACCTCAACTGATAGGTAGTTAGTGGAGATATCCTTAATATTTTCTATCCTGCCGGTTTTATAAACGCGATAGGGTTCCTTCAGGCTTTTCCTGCCGCCTTTGAATATTTTGATACTATCCATATAGTCTAAGACGAAGTGGCGGATATATGTTTTATTATCATACCCTTCTTGATCTAATACACCACGATCCAGTAGGTCTTTACCTACATCGTCCCACAACTTCTGCCTGGCTTCAAATGCTTTCTTAACTGACGGAGTTAGGGCAATCTCCCCGTCCAGCCGTTTATTCTCTGCTTCCCACTGTTCGACGGTTATGCCTCTCGCTACCGACCGTTCCAAGTTAGCTTCATATAACTGATCCTGAGCAAACACCTTACGACGAAGTAGTTCTAAGCCAGCTTTATCTAAAGCCTGAACCGATCCGTCACCGTTCAGGAAGTCAATAATATCCCTTATCGCCTGCTCCTTAGCTGCCCGCTGAATCTCTGGCAACGTCCTAATTATGTCTCTAGCGAGTGCGTTAGCGGGTGTTCTGATTATGTGGGGAGTATTTACAAACCTTTCGCGTATCCCGCCTTTAATTTTGAAAACTATCTCACTAGCCTTATTCCTCATATCGTTGGGGGCTATATTGGTTTCTTCAAATAACCCCTCTATCTCAGCGTCAGGCGACTTAATCTTATCCATCGTGAGGCGTGGCACCTGTTTTTTGCCTTTAGGTCTACCCTTACCTGGTAGTGCTGCGAATCCGCCTGGGCCATCTATATCTTCTTCAGTTGTGGGATCGGGAGTGAACAGATCGCCTTCGTCGGGCTTTGATTCAGGAGCTTTCTTTTTGATTGGCGCTGGTTTCTTTTTAGTTACTCCAGATTCAAACAGCTTACTCTGTCCCTCAATATCACCAGCTTCATTAACCTCATCTTTAGTCTTATCAGTTTTGAAGTCTTCTATATCTAGGAACTCTTTTTGTTCACCTGTAGCACCTTCTTTAGCCAATGACTGATCGAATAAATCTAAATCTACTTCGCCGGTTTGGGCTTCTTCAAGTCCACCGAAGATGTCGTCAACGATTTCTCCTGAGTCGGCACGGAGGATTTCTTCTTCAACTGAAAGCGGTTGTGCCACTGTCTCCGCATCTCCTTCGCCAAGTCCTGTAGTTCCTTGCTCATCTCTATACTCCTGTATGAATTTCATTGCACCTGGGCCTGCGTCTGACATATTTAAATCAGGCTCACCCTCTATAATATTATTTAACACCTGACCTATATGATGATCCTGCATTAATGGGTTCTTACGCTGTTGTGCTTTTAAGTTCAATAGATGATCGTTTATCTTCTGTTTTTTCGACCGTTCTGGAGCAGGATTACGAACAAACGCATCCTCGCCCAACTCGGCTCTAACTTCAGCTATAGCCTTCTTGGGCGCCAGCCAGTAGTTCTCACCCTTAGTATTCGTAATTTCCCATACCTCATCGGTCTTGACTTTTAGAGCTTTAATAACGGCAGGCAAGCGAGTGGGCAGTCTATCCAACTCCTGCCGCCCTCTCATCCCTATCTTCGTCCTGTCAGCCGTTCCTTTAGGCATAAGTAGATTAGTGCCGGTGTCAACGAGTTTAGGTAACGCTACCCACTTCTTTTCTATAAAGGTATATGAACTCTTCTTAGCCGGGACAGGTTTAGCAATATTACGAGCAGACTTAACGGCTTCATTAAATGCTTTTCTCGCAGCAGCTTTGGTTGGGAATGACTTAACTGTAATAGTCTCGCCTGAATCAATATCAAACGTCCTAATGGATGGGCCTTTATGCCCTTTGAATATCTTAAATTCAATACCATCAACTACTTTAATGGTTTCGCCTTTGCGGAAGGCTTCGATTTTATCGGTTTTCTGGCTCACTTCCGGCGATTTCTGATCCACAACGGGCTTTGTAGTTGCCTGTATAGCGGACTGTGTTGGTTTTTTGTCCGGCGTGGTGGTGACTGGGTCAGCCACTTCAGGTCGCTTTAGGTCACTTTGGGTCACTTTAGGGGCAGTTTTGGTCGGTTTAGTGGTGAATTCCCTAACTGGCGTTAATTGGTTTATATCAAAAACAGCCGTAGTTTTACCTAGCATAACATCATCTTGATAAGACAAACTGTCATAACCCAATTCTTTAAGCTGTGGAATTAAAACTTTGTCCCATGCTTCTTGAGTGTGCGGTTTAGTATTAACCCACCATCCCAGTGTAGATTGATTTTTTACCTGTCTGAACATAGCATCGTTGATAATCTTTGATGCTTCTGGATCACCTTCAGAAGATAGTTTGGACAAGACCCCTAAAGCCTTATTATCAGTTATACTTAAAGTGTTTTTAGCATCAGCCTTTAATACTTGAACTTGAGATAATTCCTCTTCTACCTGTCCTGACTCAAAAGCATCCATCGCTTCTTCTTCGCTCGCGAAAGTACCTCCTCTAATAAACGCCGCCGCCGCATCTTTATTCTCAGTAAGATTAATTAAGCCTGTAGTCCTTTTAGGGCCAGACTCGCCTCGGAAAAATATCTTATCTCCTTCTTTAGCCGTAGGTACTAAATCCCCCACCCCAGCCGCATCAGCTTTAATTACTTCCTGTGGTGTTGTCTCTGATGGCTGGGGGGCGGGGGGTTGTATTGTGATATCAGCTATCCGCTTAGCGTTGTTTACGGTATTCTTAAATTCTTTTTTAGCGACACTGGCAGATGGATGGTGGATAATCCCTATCACTTCGCCGCTTTCAACATCGCGGGCTTGTATGCCATGTCCCGTAGCATCTTTAATTAAAGTATATTCAGTTCCAGATATAACCTCTGTCTTGCCTAGTGACACCTGCACTGGTTCAGTTTCAGTTGGTTCTGTTTTTACCCCATCGGCAAGATCGGAATCAATTTGTCTCTGCTTCTCTAGCGATGCCTGCCGCCGCTCAGCAGCACCCTTGCTCCGCAGATTCTTTTTCTGTTGTTTAGTTAGCTTCGGTTGTTTTTGAGTCTGTTCGTCTATAGTCTGCTGTGCCATAGCCTGTAAATCTTCAGTCTCAGTGGCGCGTTGCTCTTGAGCGAGATTAAAGTCGCGTTTCAAGTCTTCAACAACACCTACGGGTTGGGTTATGTCAGCTAGACTGGTTAATGCTCTCCGTTGACCTGTCTCAAATTCTTGCTGGAATTGCTTTCTCTTCTGACTATTTTGAGCTATATTAAACGCATCAACCGTTTGTTTAACCCGTTCACCTTGCTGATCCAGTTTTTGCCCATGTTCCACTATCTCTGTCGGACCACCAGACAGTCCACCAACTAAGTATCCTGAAGCCATGGAATTTACAATCTGGCTAACTTCTTCGTCAGTAAACCAATCAGCGTTTCTCTCAACTACTCGCATAGCGGCTATGTTTATTATAGCCTGGCCACCTTCGGTTAATGATTCAAAGCCTCCCTGTATAGCCATACCTGTTGTTGTTTTTTTAATATACCCCATAGCCGTAAGCTCTTTCACGACTGCGTTTTGAAATGCTTTTTTAGTTCCTGTTTTTTTAAGTAAGCGATTAATGGGTAGTAATTCTAAAGCACCAGCAATAGTGCCAAAGGTCGTTGACACCCAAGGAGCCGTTTCACCTGTCTTTTTATATATATTTAAGTATATATCACCCGTCTCCATCATGGAAGCGACTGCAAAACCACCCGCAGGACCAACAACGGTACTAGCACCTATAATAGAGGCGAGGACAGGTATTTGTTGTCCGATTACGCCATTAGCCCAACTGATCGCATCAACTGGGTTTTTAATATCTTCTACCGATGGAACCCTTGCTCTTAATTCTTCATGAGGTACAAACTTAGCAGCCTTGCCTATCCAAAAATCTCTAACTTTGCCTAAATATTCTTGCTCAGGCAAACCAAGTCCTTCAATAGTATCTTTCATTATGGCTGCCGCATTTGACATATTAGCCATAGCTCCGCTGCCTATTCCTATCGTACCACTTACTACGCCTTTAGCTAATTCGGTACCCGAAGCAACCCTGGCACTAGGTTCAAACGGGTCAGACATGCCAGCGAATAACCCACCAGCCGAAGTCGGGCCAAGCTCCTGTACTAATTCTTCTTTACGTTTTTCGGGAGTAAATGACTGTGAATCTTGTGTTAAAAAACCACCGACACCCTCTGGTGATTCCAATGGCTTTCGCTGTGAAAAATCATTTATAGCGTTGGGTACCAAACCACCTTCAATAATACTTTGTAGATTTTTAATGTTTTGTGGGACAAACTTCTCGTTAGCTACTTCTGGCTCATCAAACACCTCACCGCCGCCAAAATCAAACTCAGCATTGGATGGATCATCCTTGCCAGCTATAAATGATTCTGCCGAACCTGGTAGGATGGAGGCGGGGGCTGGGGGTAAAACATTGCTAGCAGTAGACGTAGGTTCAAAATCAGCAACCGACAGTCCAGACGTTTTAGGCTCAAAATCATCTACCGACAGTTTAAGAGACTTCGATTCAAAATCTTCAACAGTTAGCATATTAACTCCCAAGTGTATCTATAAATGCTTGTTTTTCTTCTCTAGTAGCGTTTGGATTCTGCGATATGAACGCATCATATTTAGCCTGCTGGACAGGGGTAACGCCAGTTGCTTGTTTCTTTATGGGAGCCACTACTCCTACATTTTCTTCTTCAGATGGCTCATCACCTTCAAAGCTACCGCTAGCCTTCTTCCTGATATCATCATTAGCACGCTGAAGCTCACCCTTCCTCTGTGCTAAACGATTGAGAGCAGAGCTGGATAGATATTCAGGATCAGTTACGGTTTTTCCTCTCGACGCTTCTACCTTATCTTCAATGTCATTTATATTACTTAGGTTATCCCTGAAAGCGGTATGACCTAAAGCTAATGACTCCTTGGACATGCCGCCACCGCTACCACCCCGTCTGACTTTCGCTATATCCATCTTGTTCTTTTGCACCAAAGCATCATGGGAAGCAATAGCATCCGCTCTCATCTTATAGAAGTTCAGGTTATTATCTTCTGGGGTAGCTAGTGGATTCTGTTCTATATCTGGAGTTCTCCCTGCAAACTCTCTCAGGGTTTTATTATTATTTAAGCCGAAATTAACAATAGCATTGTCAATTACGCTATTTCCTTCTTGTCCTATCTTCTTCTTTGTTATAATATTGGTTATTTGGTTCTGTGCCTGGACTGGCGTTTTACCGTCTGGGTCCATTATACTCATACCCTGGCTTAAAAATCCAAAATACTTCTTCTGATCTGCGGGGGACAGGGTTTGTCCGTGAGCGAGCATCATTGGCAATACTTTATTAAACTCTGCATTTTGTTTCATCTTGAGTTCATACTGCCTCCTTGTTTCCGCTTCTCTTAATTTACGTTCATTCTCGGAAGCAATTAACGCATCTTCACGATTCCTATCCTCAGTTCTCTGAGAATCTTCACGTTTATTCTCATGC
>Ga0208904_1000300_pt1 | contig 42981 bp, 58 predicted proteins | sample AntAceMetag02UKB_FD_184774 | JGI IMG/M metagenome (GOLD analysis project Ga0208904, IMG submission 184774) | Saline lake microbial communities from Ace Lake, Antarctica - Antarctic Ace Lake Metagenome 02UKB (SPAdes) (version 2) | ecosystem: Environmental > Aquatic > Non-marine Saline and...
AAACGTTCTTTATTTTTCAGTATACCGCCTTTAACTTCTACCCCGAAAACTGCCGGGCTTGAATTTCTGAAAACAAAATCCAAGATAGTTATCTTACAAATTTTTGGAAGTTCTTCGAGTTTTTTACGTTCGATATCTTTCATTTTTTCCTCTTTCCATTCTTCAAAGTTTTCAATAAGTTTGTATACTACTGGATCTGTTAGGATTTTTATATCTTTTAATTCATCCACATCAGTATCTTCTGCGAGTTCTACATTGAATCCCAATAGGATTTTATCTTCTTCTGGAAGTGTATTTGTCATGTAAATATCTTTTTTTGTTATTGGTCCGATTCCAGCCTTAATAACTTGAATTTGTTTTTGTTTAAGTAGAACTAAAATTGCTTCAAGAGAACCTAGCGAATCTGCTTTTACTACGATTCCAGTTTTACTTGTTTGGATTTCTTCTGAAATTTCTTCAGCGAACTCTTCAGATATTTTTTCAAAAGTATTTTCTTTGTTAATTACTTGGAATGGCATTCCTGGAAGAATTTCTTCTTTAGATGTAATTTGTAACTTTATTCCCGTCGCTGCTTCAACTTGTTTTTCTGTTTTGTATCCCTTGTTTAACGGTTGTGCTTCTTGGATATTTCGAATTTTTGTTTGGATAGCTCCTCCTTCGATCGATGCAATTGCAATTTCGTCTGTGCATGATAATTTTCCATCGTAAAGAATACATTCTAAAAAATTCATTGCTTTATCTTTTTTAACTTCTAATACGACCCCCTTTCCAAGTTCCTTAATTTCAATTCTACCTTTCAAGAATTTTTGTGAAAGTGCTGTGATCATTGCTAAGATTTCATTTATTCCTTCTCCCGTTTCTGCAGAGCATGGAACGATTGCTACACTTTTTGTGAAGTCTTCTATTTTGGAATACATATCTGCAGTTATTCCATGAGAATGAAGTGCTCCGATTATTGTGTAAAATTTTTCTTCGAAGTTTTGTTTTACATTTGTTGCTTGGTTTTCAACTGATTCTAAAGATAATAATGACTCAGACTTTTTCCATCCGGAAATATTGTCTAATTTATTTAATGCAATTATGAATGGGGTTTTGTTTACTTTTAGAATCTGTATAACTTCTGCTGTTTGTGGTTTGATTCCGTCATTGATGTCAATTACTAGGACTGCGATGTCTGCAAGAGAGCCGCCCCTTTTTCGAAGGTTAGTGAATGCTGCATGACCTGGTGTATCGATGAATAAAAGTCCTGGAATTTCCACAGGAATCTTAAATTTTTCTAACGTAACTCCTGCTCTTTTTTCAATATTTTCTTTTGGTAGTGTCGTGAATGAAATTTTTTGAGTGATTCCTCCCGCTTCGCCTTCTTGGATGGAGGTGCCCCTAATTTTGTCAAGGATTGACGTCTTTCCATGGTCTACATGACCCGCTACCGTTACAATTGGTTGTCTTATATTTGTCATAAATAGATGAGTTCTGGAGGATTTTTAAAGTTTGAGTTATTAGTTTTTCTATGAATGATTACATCTATGAACTTATTCCGGTTGGCTCTGAAGATAAGCAGTATAATTGCGAGTGCATGATTGTTGGAGAAAATTCAGGTTATGAAGACTATATTGGATTTTGGCTTTCTGGAGGACAAATCAGAAAATTATGGAAGGGCTTGGAGGGGATTGTTCATGATTGGAATATTGAATTTAGATTTAAGGCGGGGGAGAAAGTTGCCCTCTCTATTATTTGTCGAAATAAATCTTATGTGGATATGTATCTGAAGAAACTTGATGCTCCCCCGCTGTTTGAAGATAATGATAAGGTATAAAAGTCTAATTTGACTTCGATAAATATGAATTATACAATTGCGAATTTAGAGAAAGATTATGAATTGGAGTTGAAGCGAGTCGTCAGCGAAATAAAAAAATCTGGTGCTAAAACGGTTCTTTTGCAGTTGCCTGATGGGTTGAAACCTTGGGGTCCTGCGATTTCTGATTATTTTGGGGAGGAAACTTCAGCTAAAATTTCTATTTGGTTAGGTGCTTGTTTTGGTGCTTGTGATTTGCCAGATAGTGATTCTGATTTGGTCGTTCAATTTGGACATGCGCCTTGGAAGTAATAATGGAAGAAAAACAAATTTTTTCAAATCCTAAAATAATCTATCAAAAGATGATCTCAGATATTCGGAGAGCTAAAAGGGAGATTCTCCTTGAAACCTATATTTATAGTGATGATAAGATTGGAAGACTTTTTCGTGATGAGTTAATGAAAAAAGCGATTGAGGGGGTGAAAATTCGGGTGCTTATAGATGGTTGGGGAACTGAAGTTAAGAAAAAGTATTTTGATGGGTTGACGAATCTTGGGGGGGAAGTGAGATTCTTTAGAGAGTTCAAATATACTTGGAGTTTTTTTGATGATAATCATGAGCGAAATCACCGAAAGCTTTTGATAATTGATGGTAAAGTTTCTTATATTGGTTCAATAAATATTACGATTAAGGGGATAAACTGGTCGGAGTTAGTTTTGAGAATGAGGGGTAACTTGGGTCTTGCACTTAGAAAGTCATTTAATCGTTCTTGGAAACGTTTTAATCTTCGGACTCGGAGAAGGATGAAAAAAATTGTTCATGAGAGTTATGAAGTTCTCCAAGGATTTCCCTCAAATTTGGGACAGAGTTCTTTTGAGAGAAGATATCGGAAGTTGATTCGTAATGCGGAAAAAGAAATATTTATTGAGACTCCTTATTTTGTCCCTTCGATTGGAATTCGTCGGGCTTTACGGGATGCATTGGGTCGTGGAGTTAAAGTTAAATTGATTTTACCTCGAAAATCTGATGTTTGGATTGTGGATAAGGTTCGTAATCGTTATTTGGGTCTTCTCCATAAGGCTGGGGTTGAAATAAATTATTATCCTGAAGTGTTACATTCTAAATTGTTGGTTATTGATAATTCGTTTTTCTTATTTGGTTCTTCAAATTTAGATTATCGAAGTTTTCTTCATCAATATGAAGTTAATCTTTTGGGTAGGGATCCAGAATTAATTGAAAAATTGAAAAATCATTTTAGAAGAAATTTAAAAGGGTCTTCTAAATTTAGTTATGGTGCTTGGAAAAATCGAAGGAAGATTGGTCGTTTGGTTGAGAAAGTTATTGAATGGTTTAAGGAATATTTATAGATAAATATAAATAATTGATAGTCTTTGTTTTTTGATGGATAATGGTTTTGATGTGCTAATTGATTCAAAAGATGATTTAGAAAGATTATTGGCAAAAAATACAGGGGGGCCAAGTCTTCAGGGATATTTTTTGAAATGTGCTGAGAGGAATCGTGATGCGCTTTATATTCCTGGAATTTTAGTTGCTGTTGAGGCTTTTAATGAGGATGAAGATTATTTTAATTGTGATCGGCCCGAGGTTTTAATGAATCGAGGAGAATTTGGTATTGGTGGGAAAATATATATTGAAGGTGTGGGTTATCGTGTTTGTGGTGGTGTCACATTTTCTGAGGAGATAAAAGATTTTTTTGAAGGGGAAGAATTTGGTTATTGTAACACTATGATTGCTACAAAATTATTTCTTTATGTTAAGGAGAGAATTAGAAATGAGGTATAGGATATCAAGTCTTTGAAGGTTTATATGACTGTTGTTTTTTATTCTATCCTTCCTTTTGTCTAAAAGTTTATAAGCCGTTTTTTATATTTCGATTAATGGAAAAGGGTTTTGATACAGATAAATATCTTGAGATTCAATCGTCCGAGATTTTGAAAAGAGTTAATAATTTTGATAAACTTTATCTCGAGTTTGGGGGGAAGATTTGTGATGATCTTCATGCGGCGAGAGTCCTTCCAGGTTATGATGCGAATGCTAAAATAAAAATGTTGGAGATGATAAAAGATAAATCTGAGATTATTTTTTGTATTAGTGCTAAGGATATTGAGAATGGGAAGATGCGGGAGGATTTCGGTTTGAATTATGAGGCGGTGACCTTGAAATCTATAAATGATTTGAGAAATTTTGGGTTGGATGTTTCTGCGGTTGTGATAAATCGATTTTCTGGTGAGAAGAAGGCATTGAAGTTTAAGAAATATTTAGAGAATGTTGGGATTAGAGCTTATTTGCAAAATGAGATTGAGGGTTATCCTGCAGATGTTGATAAGATTGTCAGCGACGAAGGTTATGGGAAAAATCCTTATATTGAGACTAAGAAGCCGATTGTGGTAGTCACTGGTGCTGGTCCTGGAAGTGGTAAAATGTCTTGTTGTTTATCTCAACTGTATCATGATAATCTTCGAGGAGTGAAATCTGGATTTTCTAAATTTGAAACTTTCCCTATTTGGGATTTGCCAATTGATCATCCCGTGAATCTTGCTTATGAAGCGGCTACTGCAGATATTGGGGATGTGAATATGATTGACCCATTTCATTTACAAGCTAAGGGTTTCGCTGCGGTTAATTATAATCGGGATGTTGAGAATTTTCCAATTTTGAAAAGTATTCTTAAAAAAATCGGGGCAGATATTTATGCTTCGCCTACTGAAATGGGAGTTAGTAAGGCTAAGCAGGGTATTTTTGATGATTCTATTGTTCAAGAAGCTTCAAAGCAAGAGATTGTTAGGAGATATTTTCGATATAAAAAAGAGAATCTTTTAGGAATTGTTGATAAGTGTGTTGTTGATAAGGTTGAGAAGTTGATGCAGGAGTTGGAGATAAATGAAGACTATCGGAAAGTTGTTGGGGCTGCAAGGCAAGCTGCGGTCGATGCAGGAGAAAAGGAGGGGAAGGGAAATAAGGGATTTTGTTGCGGTTCTGCGATTCAGGTAGGGGATAAAATGGTTCAGGGAAAAAATTCAGAGCTACTTCATTCTGAATCTTCTTGTATAATTAATGCTTTGAAATATATTTCTAATATTCCGGAGGATATCGATCTCCTTCCGGAATCTTTGATTAATAGTATTAAGGAGTTAAAGAAAAAAATTGTTAAAAATTCTACTCCAAGTTTGGATGTAAGTGAAATTTTGATTGCATTGGCTATTTCATCTTCTACTAATCCTACCGCTAAGAGATGTATAGAAAATCTTCCCGAACTTTATGGTTGTGAGATGCATACGACTCATTTGCTTACTCGGGGCGATGAGAATGGTCTTAGGGATCTGGGGATTAATTTGACTACTGATGCTGAACTTACCCCTCGGATTTATTTCCGGAGTTAATGGTGTTTACCTAAGATTTTTAAATGTATTTTTCTAATATGTTTTATGAGAAAATTATATTACTCGGTTTTTGGATTGATGATTTTAGTATTTTTGAGTATGACTTTTGTAAGTGCTAATGATGATTTATCTCCAAGTGTTGAAGTCAAAGTATATTATTTTTATTCAACTGGTTGTCCCCATTGTTCAAATGTTATCGCTTCTGGAATTTTGGAGGATGTCGCATTGATTGAGGGTGTTGTTGTTGAAAAGTTGAATCTTCATGAAAGTCAAGAAAATCGAGATTTGTTTGATTATTTTTGTGATGAATTGGGAATCTCTCGAAAAGGATGGCCTTTTGTGGTTGTGAAGTATGGTGGAGAATATGGTTCGTTGTTAGGGGATGGTCCAATTATTGATAACCTTGAAAGTTATGTTGTTGATCGTGATTGGGTAGGTGTAGAGCCTGGGGATATTAGTCCAGACCAAGATAAACAGATTACTTGGTGGTCAGTTATCGTTGCTGCTTTGATTGATTCAGTTAATCCTTGTGCTTTTGGGGTCTTGATTTTTTTGATGGCGAGTTTACTTAAAATGGGTTCTTCTCGGAGAGCTTTAAGGGCAGGACTTATCTATAGTTTTATAGTATTTTTAGTCTATTTTCTTATGGGCTGGGGGCTTTATAGATTGATAGATACTTTTTCTTCTTCCCCTTATTTTTATTATTTTTATCTTGGTGTTGCGGGATTGATATTTTTACTTGGACTTTTGCAACTTAAGGATGTATTTTGGTATGGTAAGGGTGTCACATTACGAATTTCTTCAAAAGCAAAACCGATTATTGAGAAATTTATGGCAAGTGGAACTTTAATTTCAATTATTATTTTAGGTGTGATAGTTTCTCTTTTTGAATTACCTTGTACTGGAGAAATTTATATTGGGATTTTGACAATCATGTCGCTTCATAAAACTTTTGGAATTATGTATCTCCTGATTTATAATTTAATCTTTATTTTGCCCTTGGTGGTTTTAACTTATCTTGTTTATAGGGGAACTTCTACTTCAAGATTACAGAATTGGACCGTTTCTAATCGTAAATATATGAAGCTTATTTCTGGATTGCTACTTGTTGGGCTTGCCACATATATTTTTATAAGGGCAATTGGTTTTGTCTAAATATGGGAATATTTGGATTTGGAAAGGGGAAGAATTTGTATTATCCTGGATGCTTGACTAAAGGTGTTTTGAAAGAACAGTTTGAAAATTATAAGGATATTTTTAATCGTCTTGGAATTGATTTTGTTATGCTCCTGGATAAGGAAGTTTGTTGTGGATTGCCCGTTTTGAATGCAGGGTATCGGAAGGATGTTAAGAAATTGGCGAAGAAGAATTATGATTTGTTTAAGAAAAATGGAATTACTAAGATAATTACGAATTGTCCTTCGTGTTATCATACATTTAATGAGATTTATCCTAAGCTGTTGCCTGAATGGGATATCGATGTTGAGCATGCAACAGTCACAATTTTGAATGCGTTAAAGAAAAAGAGAATTAGATTTCAGGGGTTGGATGAAGAAAGGGAAATTGTTAGTTATCATGATCCGTGTCATCTTGGAAGATATTCTGGAATCTACGAGGAGCCAAGGGAAGTGATCGAATTGCTTGGTGGAAAAATTCTTGAAGCGCATTCTAATCGAGAGAATGCTTATTGTTGTGGTGGTGGTGGGGGGGTTCGTGCTAATTTTCCTGAGGTTGCTAAAGCTATTGCAAAAAAGAAGGCGAGTTTTATTCCAGAGAATGTTGGGAAAATAATTTCTCCGTGCGGTTTGTGTTATGCTAATATTAAATCTTCTACAGAAAAGAGTACAGAATTTTCCACCTTTGTTTTGGGTAAATTGCGGGGGCTTGGGCGATGAATAAAAATTTATTAAAAATTTATGAAACGGATGCTTCGCAGTTTAAGGGAAAGGCGTTGGATGTTGTGACTCCTAAGACGATTTTGGAAGTTAGGAATATTGTTGCTAAATCTCAAAGAATTGTTCCGCGTGGCGGAGGGACTGGATTGGCAGGAGGTTGTGTTCCTCAAAATGGCCAAGATTTAATTTTAGATTTATCTAAAATCGATGCTATCGGAATTTTTGATAAGGAAAGAAAAACGATTGAGATCGAAGCAGGTGTTATCCTTGACGAATTGCAAGCATACCTTGCTAGATGTGGGTTGGAATTTCCTGTGAATCCTGCGAGTCATGCAGTTGCTACAATTGGGGGGATGATTGCTACGGATGCTGTTGGTAGTCGAGCGGTTAAATATGGGAAGACTTCTAACTGGGTTAAGTGGGTTGAGATTGTGGATTGTTCCGGGAATTTGCATCGAAAAGGGGTCACCGAGTTTAGTGATTATTCGGGTATGGAAGGAATTACTGGAGTTATTGTTAAGGCTTGTTTGAAACTTGCTCCGATTCGTGAAAGGAGTGCTTCGCTTATTAGAGTTGAAAATTTTGATGAAGTTGTTTTGATTGTTCATAAATTAAAAAGGGATTCTGCTGTTTCGATGATTGAATTTTTGGGAAAGCAGGTTTCAAAAAATCTTGGTTTGTCTAAAAGGGATGATTTAAATGAATTTGGGGATGCTTACTATTTGATTGTTGAGTATGAGAATGATTCTGGGATGTTAAATGGGGGAGAGTATTATGAACTTTTTGAAATGAGAGATAAAATTGGTCCGATTTTTTCAGGCGAAGGTTATTTGCGTATGGAAGATCCAAAGATTTTACTTGATAGGGCAGGTAAACTTATTTCGTGGTTGGAAGAACGTAAAATTCCAGTTTTTGGACATATTGGCGTCGGTATTTTCCATCCAATGTTTAATCATGATCAGGAGAAGTATATTCCAGAGATGATTAAGCTTGTCAAAAAACTTGGTGGACAAATTTCGGGGGAGCATGGGATAGGAATTCTGAAGAGAAAATTTGTAGAAATTAATGACCAGAAGATTTTGAGAAATGTTAAGAAGCGAACCGATCCTGAAAATAAATTTAATGTGGGGAAGGTAATATGAATGACAAATTTTTGGAGAAATTGAGAGAGAAGGTTTTACCCTATTTTGAAAAATGTAATCCTGCCCATGATGTTAGCCATACTGATCGTGTTTTGAATTTAGCATTGAAGATTGGAGAAAAAGAAAATGCAGATTTAGAGATTTTGGAGGTTGCTTCATTGTTACATGATGTTGCTCGACACGAACAAGATGATTCAAAAGGGGCTATTTGTCATGCTGAACGGGGTGGAGAGCTGGCACGGGAAATTTTGAAAGAGTTAAATTATGCTGAAGATAAAATTGAAAAGGTAGTTCATTGTATTGAAACTCATAGATTTAGAAAAGATAATTCTCCTGAGAGTATTGAAGCTAAAATTTTGTATGATGCAGATAAGCTAGATGGAATCGGTGCTATTGGAATTGGAAGATCCTTTTCTTTTGCTGGAACTTCGGGTGCAGCAGTCCATATTGCTGAGGTTGATGTTGATAACACTGAAGCTTATGGAAAAGAAGATTGTTGCTACAGGGAATTTTTAGTGAAGTTAGTTAAGATAAAAGATAAGATGTTGACCGAGCCCGGAAGAGAATTTGCGAGAGAACGACATGAATTTATGGTTGAATTTTTCGATAGGATAAATAAGGAGGTTCGTGGAGAATTATAATGGCAGAAAAGATGACTGAAGCAGATAAAATTGAAGCGAATAATTTGATGGAGGAAGCGAGCGAGATTTTTGAGAATTGTATTAAATGTGGGATGTGTAAATCTATTTGCCCAGTTTTTAAAATTTTGAAGGAAGAGCGAGTTTCTCCTCGGGGAAAAGCAATTATTTTGTCCGATAAGGTGATGGATAAAGTTTTGTTTGAGTGTAATCTTTGTAAGGGTTGCGAACAAAAGTGTCCGTTGGGTATTAAGATTTGTGACGGTATTAGGAAAGCTAGGGAAGCGATGGTTTTGAAAAAGAAAGGTTTGAAGTCGAATGAAGAGATGATGGAGAATATTCGGAAGTATGGTAATCCGTTTGGGAAAGGTGATCTCAAAGATTTGGAGAAACTTTACTGTTGTTAATGATGTGCGAACCAGAATTCTAGTTTATCTTTAGTTTTCTTATGTAATCTAACAAAGCCAAATCTTTCAAATTGTATCATTGTTCCAATTTTTAGTTTTGCTAAGTCTGGTTCTCCGAGACCTTTTGTGATTGTTCCATCAGGCATCATGACTTCTACATTTGTATTGTAAGGTGTGTGGGGAAGCCAATGGATAAATTTTGTCTGTATGTCATTGTTGGGATCTTCAGAGATGAAAGAATATGTTCTCGGGGCTAGTCCTATTTTATCTGTTTTGAAGTTTAGTAAGTGCATTAACCTGTAATTTCCTTCTTGCATGTTTTCGGCGTCTTGTTGTGGGATTAGAAATGTCTGTGTTGTTTGGTAAGTTCTGTATCCTAGTTTTCCATTTGGATGGAGTGGGAGTTTTGCGACAAGGTCTGGGCAACCTCGAATAGTTATCTTGAAAGGATTTTCTACGAAGAAATATCTTGGAGATCCTTCGATGAGTTTTTTGTTTAATGTATATAATACTTCTACAGGGATTTTTACGTTTGTCTTTTTTACACCCATACCTAAAAGAAATTCTCTTATTGCTTCTTTTTTTATTCCCCTATCCCTTAATGATTGTAAGGACCATAGTCGCGGATCGTTCCATCCAATATATCTTCCAGATTTTACTTCTTCCTTACCTTTTGATTTGGAAATTTTTACACCTTCAATTGCGAAAAGTCCATTGTAAATTGATTCTGGATTTTTCCATTTGAAAATATTTCTAATGAAATCTTGAACTCGAGTTGACATATAATGTTCAGTTCCCCTTAGAATATGGGTTACTCCAAGAAGGTGGTCGTCGATTGCCCATGAGAATTCCATAGATGGATAAATTCTATATTTTGTTCCGGTTTTTGCGTGAGGTCTATCAGATATTTTGAACATAACTCTATCCCTGAACGCAGGGTCTGGATCTTGCATATTTGTTTTTAATCGAACGGTCATTGAACCCATTTTTGCTTCAAACATTTTTTTCCATCTACTGAATTGTATGTCTGCAGGATATTCTCGGCAAGCGCATGCAATTCCTTTAGCTTTTAAATCATGCATCTCGTTTTGATCACATTCGCAAACGTACATGTAGCCCTTCTTGATTAATTCTTCAGCATATGCATAATATTTTTCAGTTCGGTCAGATTTGTAGATTACTTTTTTATCATAATTAATTCTGAGCCATTGTATTCCTTCTTCGATTAGTTTATAGGCTTCCGGTTCGATTTGTTTTGCTTCTCCTCCGATTGTGTCGTCCATTACGATTAGCAGTTTTCCATCATACATTTTTACATACTCATCATTTAGAATCATCGTTCGCGCATTTCCAATATGTAATGGTCCTGAAGGGAATGGTGCCATCCTCATGATTACTTTTCCTTTTTCTGCATTAGGTAATTCTTTTAATCCTTCCCTAATTTCCCTCTTAGATGTTTTAGAATCTAATTTGTTAAATTGTTCTTTTTTTTTTTCAGGTGAAAGTTTGTTGACTTCTTCCAGTACCTCTTGGATTTTTGGCATTATGTCTTTTATTTTGGATTTTTCTAGACCTTCTGCGAATAGCCCGGCTAAAACTGCACCTTGATTTGCTTGTCCGTTGTACTTAATAGCATTTTCTAGCGCGTATGCTTTAATCACTTCTTTAGTTATCTCTGTCATGTTTATTAGAAGGAATTGGAGGTTTTAAATTTGTTTATTAGAAAACATTACCAGCCCATTACACCTAGGTTTGGTTCAGATGGCTGATTTATGTCTAGCTTTTTTTCTAATAATTCTATTCGTTGTTCGAGTTTGTATATCTTATTGTCTAGTGAGGTTATTCTTTCGGATTCTATTTGATTCGATGGTGAAGGGACTGCAGCCGCCGAGGAACTTCCTAAAAAATCCATAACGTTTCCAGTGGAAGATTCTGTTGATGTTTGGGGAGTTGATTGTGTGTTTGTTCCGAGTTCTACGAATCCGTTATTGTCGGTTGGTATCACGATGTCTTGTTTGGGAATTCTTACAACGCCCCTTCTTTGAAGTTCTCGTACATCTATCATTCTTTTTTTCTTTTTGAATATCATAATTGGTTTAAGGGGAGTGGGTATATAAAATATTTGATTGATAGTTAATATTAAAAAGAATGAATGATATAATTTATTATGGGAAAATTAGGTGATCTGATTTTGGCAGTTAATCCTGAGATGTATTTTCAGATAAATCCGGATAATGCTTCAGAATCCTTAAAACAAAGAAAGAGATTAAGAAAACTGGTCGAACAGTATGGATTATCTAGGGGGCTTAAGGAAGCTAAGGGTGAGGGAATTCCAATTAAACCCAAACCAGTTCAATCATTTAAGATGACTTTTGATTCTCAGCAGGCGCAGTTGGAACCGATTTATTATTGGCTTTTAGATTTTGTCCAGGATATGGGGTGGAATATGGAAAAGTTGATTGATAATTTTACTGCAAGTCCTGGATCTGGGCAGTTTTCGGAGATGAGTATGAAGGCGACGAAGATGCAGGAAGAAGGCATGAAGATTCTTGGGGGTCTGAATCAGGTTGTAAAGTCGGTTTTGAATTTGATTTATGATTTGAAGGAATTTGAGTTGAGGTTGGCACATTATGACGATTCTAATTCCGATGATGCGAAGAAAAGGGAAGAAGGTTTGTTGGCATTGAAAAGTAGTTGGTTGGATAATGTTGATTTGAAACGGGGTCGGGGTTCGATCCATCAGATGGCTGCGGAACTTGGTTTTACTACCTTGCGTGAAGCGTTTATGATGGCGAATTCAATTGATGATTTGAAGAATATGAATAAGGATGAGGAAGGTGGTTTGATTAATAATCAGGTTTATCGAGTTTTGGTTCCGAGGCTTGGCGAGTTTTTGAAATGGAAGGATTATTCTGAGAAAGAGTTGCGGAAGAGATTTAGTATTGAGAAGAATTATTTGAAGTCGCAGGTTGAAACGATTAAGTTATATTCGGCTTGGATGAAACCATATTTGAAGGCGGCGGCTGATTTGGAACAGAAAGGTTTCGATAAAGATGCGGCTCTTGTTAATGCGTTTAGTACTTCGATGTTTGAGTTGCAGATTTTTGGCAAAAAGTCTATTGATGTTCCTGACAAGTTTCATGGTTATAAATTGAAGAGAGATTATAATCAGTGTATTGTTATCGGGTTGAAATACCGGGGGCACGTTTCTCAAAGGGTTACTCAAAAAGGAGATATGGGTTTCGGCATGGGTGGTCGGATTGATATGACCTTTGATGCTTATGCTTTGAATGAGGAAGAATATAAGTTGGTTCGGAAAGAGCTTGATAAGTCTGATGTTGATGAGAGTATGAATTTCTCGGTTGATGTCGCGGGCGATGCGCTTGCGGATTTGAAGGAAGATCTTGATTATTTTTTGAAGAGTGATGATGAGAAGGCTAAAGAAAATGCTAAGGATAAAAAGGAGAAAGGTGAGAATTTGGATATTAATCCGTTCGGCGCTTTATTTGGTTTATTTAAGGGTGGGGCAGAAAAGGTGAAGGGTGAGAAGAAAGAGATTGAGGGTGTTAAGGATATTAAGGCAGATAATTATGTGGAGAGGGTTGTTCGTGCCGAGGCTGCTGAATCTGCGGGTGGAAGTTTGCATACTGTTTATGATATTTATAAGAAGGCGCATGGAATGGCTTCTGCTCCGGGTGAAGGTTTTGAGAAAACTGGGATGACTGAGGAGGAAATTGAGAAAGCTAAGATTGGGGGCAAGGTAGGGTTCTGGGGTATGTTTAAGGGCAAGGGTTCTAGTTAGAAAATTTAATAAAGATATTTCTTGTTGATTTAATATGGCTAAGAAAGATAAGGAAGCTAAGAAAAAAGGGGAAGTTGAAGTTGATGCACTCGTGGGTGTATTTCCTGTTCGGATGGCATCCTCTGACGAGGACAAAGTCGGCAAAGATTTAGGTGATGAGGAGTTAGCTGAAGCTGAGGATTCTGGAGAGGATTTTGAAGGAATTCTTGATGAAACGAATTTTGGTACTATTCCGGAAAGTGATATTGAGATTAGTGATTTTTCTATTGGGGATATTGGGTTGGCTACTGCGAATCCTGAGACTGCTTTTTGGAAGGGAGATTTAGAAACTTCTTTGGTTGATGTCCCTTCGAATAAATGGGAAGAGAAACATGAAGAACCTGAAGAGAAGGGCCCTTATAGTGGGACTGTTGATGGGCGAGAGTCGGGACCTTATACAGAGGTTGAACATGGAAGTGATTTTTATACTGGTGGGGGGCGAGGAACTGATTTATATTCAAGTGATTCGGGGAATTATAATGCGAAGGATGAGTCTGGAGAATTTTATGATCCTCGGATTGGTAAACGGACGGAGACTGATGGGGTTAGGCAGGCTGGAAAATCTAAGTTGGAGATAACTGGTTTGCAGAGTGGTTTTGGTCAGGGTACTGAAAAAGATATTCGTGATAAAAGAGAAGATAAGAAGTATAATAATTAGTTTTAAATAAGTGTGATATTTAGTATTATTAGGTGATTAAAGTGGCAGATAGTTATACGAGTACTGAAGGTTTTTATGGAGGATCTGAATCCGCACTTAGTCCTGATTATGGGGGATTTATGGGCTTTAGAATGGGTGCGGAGCAGTTGGGTTTTCCAGGTTCCCCTCAGACGGCGAATCAACTTGGGGAGACGGTTAATGCGTTGAAGCAGGGTGTTAAAGCTTTTGAGGTTTCTTTACTTATTCCGGATACTGCGGAGGCGATTCCTAAAGAACATTTTAAAGAGATGCAAGCTTTGATGAAACTTTCTGGGGTTAAGCCTTCGATGCATGGGCCGATGGTTGATGCTGCTGGTTGGGGTGAGAAAGGTTGGAATGGTGAGGTTGGTCGAGAGGATAGCGAGAGAAGGATGTTTGATGCTATTGAGAAGGCACAGATGTTGGATCCTAATGGGAATGTTCCGATTGTTTTTCATGGTTCTGCAGGTGTTCCGGGTACTGAATTTAAACGAGGTAAGGATGGAGAGGCTATTACTGAAAAACAGTTTGCGATTAATCAGGAAACGAAGCAGATGGCCCCTTTGGAGTTGGAATATAAGTATCGGCCCGAGCATCCAGAGTTATTGAAGGGCAAGGGGATTGAGTTTACTCCTGAGAGGCAGTTGGGTTCTATTAATGAGACTGAGTGGGATAATAAGATGACTGAGTTGGCGACTTTCGCTAAACATTCGGATGAGATAATTGGTAGTTCGGCTTTATATCTGAGGAAGAAGGGTTTTGAGAACGCGATTGTGGATGTTAAAAATAAAAAAATATTTGAGCACGATGGGAAAGGACATATAACAAAAGATCTTGGTTGGTTTGAAGGGCAACAACAAGAAAAATATAATCAGATGAAAAAGGCAGATATTTTTCTGGATAATATTCGTTTGAATTTTGCGGGGGCTTTTCATAAGGCGTATAAATATGGTTCTGATAAACAGAAAGAGGAATTGAAGGAACTTTCTGAAAATTATAATGATAATATTGGGAAGCTTAGGGAGAATGCTATTTTTAATCCGATTCATAAGAAGGAAATTTTTGAGGGTGCGATTGGGGCTTTGCAGAAGATTACTTCTCGAAAAGATGTTATGGATGGAGATAGGCGTTTGGTTAAGGATGGTCATTATGTTGAGGATGAGAATTATGGTGCTCCTAAGATTTTTCAGGAGGCGGAATCTTTTGCTAAGGAGAAGGCGTCTAAGACTTTTGGTAATTTGGCTATGCAGTCTTATGAGAAGTTTGGGGAGAATGCTCCGATTATTGCTATTGAAAATTTCCAGCCTGGGACTGCTTTTTCTACTGCAGAAAAATTGAAGGAACTTGTTGAGACTTCTCGAAAGAATTTTGCTAAGCAGTTGAGAGAAGAGAAGGGTTTGGGTAAACGTGAGGCGAAGGAGATTGCGGAGAAACAGTTGGGTGTTACTTGGGATGTTGGGCATTTGAATATGATTAAGAAGAAGGGTTTTACTGATGTTGATATGATGAAGGAGACTAAGAAGATTACCGAGGATAAAACGATGGTTAAACATGTTCATTTGACGGATAATTTTGGTTTTGGGGATTCGCACTTGGCGCCAGGGATGGGGAATGTTCCGTTCAAGAAAATTATGGAACAGTTAGAGAAGACTGGGCGTCTTGGTGAAATGAGAAAGATTGTTGAGGCTGGCGGTTTTGTGCAGCACTTTAAGAAGTCTCCTCATGGGCTGTCGATGGCAGCTTTTGGTTCTCCAATATATGGGATGAAGTCTGGCCCTTATTGGAATCAAGCAATGGATATACAGGGTTCTTATTTTGGCGGTTATGGGACTTTGAATCCACCACAACACCATACTATGTATGGCGCGGGTTTTACGACGATGCCTGTTGAATTGGGTGGTCAGATGGATGGAGGTCAGAGTAGGTTTGGCGGGACGCCGATGGCTTGAGAACCTTTATAAAATATAATTACTATAGATTGATAAGAAGATGGTGGAAAAGAAGGTGAAGAAGATTCCTACTAAGAAGTTGGACGAGAAAGCTGTTGCTGGTGTGCCTAAGGTTTCTGCAAAAAAGATCGGAGCGAAGACGCTTTTGATTGCAGGGGAACGTGAAATTGCGGCTGATTTTGCGATGAAAGTTTATGAGACTTTTGATCAGATGATTAAGTCGGTTGTGCTTTTTGGTTCGTCGGCGAAGAAGGTTTCGACTCCCGAATCTGATATTGATATTATAATTATTATTGATGATGTTTCTGTGCGATGGGATCAGGAATTGATTGCGTGGTATCGTGAGGAGCTTGGAAAGTTGATTAAGGCGAATCCGTATCGGAAAGCGTTGCATATTAATTCGGTGAAGTTGTCGACGTGGTGGGAGGATATGATGAAGGGTGATCCTGTTGTTGTTAATATTCTTCGTTATGGTGATGCGTTGATTGATTTTGGCGGATTCTTTAATCCGTTGAAAGTTCTTTTGAAAGAGGGCAAGATTCGTTCGACTCCCGAATCGATTTATACTTTATTGCAAAGAGCTCCAGGACATATGACTCGTGCTCGGCAATCTATGCTGGGTGTTGTTGATGGTCTTTATTGGACTATGGTTGATTCGGCACATGCTGCTCTGATTGCGGCGAATGTTATGCCCTCCTCTCCCGAAACTATTCCTGATGTTTTGACTGAGACTTTTGTTAAGACTAAAAAGTTACATAAAAAATATGTTGGTTATTATGCGGACATACATGAAATCGCGAAGGATATTGTTCATGGCACGAAGTCATCAATTAAAGGAAAAGAGCTTGATGAATGGTTTGAAATGGCAGATGATTTTCTTGGCGAAATGGCAAAACTTGTTGATCAGTTAATTGATGAGAAAGGCGAGAGTTTAGTGAGTTAAAATTATTTTCCTTCTTCTGGTTGACGACCATTATATGTTGTGACGTCTATAATTGGAATCCCAAACTTATCCCATTCCTTGTGTTCGTTAAGTGTTGCTTTTCCCATGATTACATTTTCAAAATTTGTTACATACATCTCTTGTACTTTTAGGTGTTCTTGTTTGTCATGTATTTCTCTGAGGTCTTGCTTGTTCGCTTGGTTGTGATTGTTCTTCGGTGTTATTTGGAGCTTGATAATTCTGTTCTTGAGTTTCCGAAGTATTTTCTTGTTCTTGGTTATTAGATTCATTTTCATCTTGGTTTTCTTGAGGTCTTTCTTGTCTTGTAGGTTCTGAAGATTCTGTTCGTTCTTCTAGGTTTTCGTTAGATTGTCTAGTTGGAGTATTTGACGTTCTCTCATTTCTTGTTGGAGCTTTTGCGTCTGGATATTGTTTTAGAATATCGTAGATATCTGGAGCTGTTTCATATTTTCCTTTGATTGCCCCAATTGCATGTGCGACTGTTTCTTGAGTAAGCCGTTTTCCTAGTTCTGCATCTACGTATTTTTCGTTTAATTTTTGTAGTTGTTCGTATTCCTTGGATATTAATTTTGCTCTTGCTTCAGAACTTAATCCTCTTGCGGATTGCAATTTGTCTTCGATTGTTTTTCTTATTTTGGCTTCTTCTTTTGCTAGTCCTTCTGTTTCGTTTCCTAAGTATTTTTTTGTGTCTGTTATGAATTTTATAGGTTTGTAATCTTGAATTGCGTTTAGTGCTGATTCTTGTGCTTCCATTTGTTCAATTTCTAAAAATTCTTCGGTATATCTTGCAATATATCTTGCCATTAAAGGGGTTTCTTTTTCTATCTCTTCTTTTATGTAATCGTCTGGAGTTTCGTTAATTTTTTTTATTGTTTCTTTTGTATCTGAAACTATTTTTCTTTTTTCGTTATAGGGTTTTGCATCTTTATCAGAAACATCTTTCGTTGGGCAGTATTTGTATGCAATTTGTACTTGTACTTGTTCATCTACATCTTTCTTAATCATTTCTGTGAAGTTAGTGTCTACATAGGCTCCAAAATCTTCTCGTCCACCTCGAAGTCTCATATCTTTTCGAGAGGTTAATTTTCTTTGAGAATATTTTGTAGGGTCATCGCCTGTTAATGTTTTATATTTGGCTAATCCTTCCTTAGATTCTAGGTTTGTTTTGTCTAATTCATCTAATCCTTCGCTTGATCCGTAAAGAACTTGAGAATCGTACTTGTCACTAGCCTTAAATTCCCCGTCTTTTTCAACAGATAATTTCTCTAAAATACCTTCTAATGCCATATATTGAATATGTGAAAATAGTTTATAAAGCTTTCTATGTGTTGTATCTGTTAAGGGGTAACAATTGTTGCTTTAAATAGTCTTATGGCGAAATCATGCGTGAAATTTGGTCGCGTTTCAATTGCTGAGAATTTAAACAATTAGTTGAAAATGTCTTCTTTTCGGGGCTCTTCTACCGGTGTAGGCTCTTCTTCAAAGTTTTCTGATTCTTCGGTCGGTTCTTCTGGCTCATGATGATCTTCGATTTCAACATCACTTTCAGGTTCTATGGCTTCTTCAATAACTGGTTGAGATTCTTTAATTTCCTGAAGTTTCTCCTGTTCAATTGTTTCTCTTTCTTGAATTTCTTCTCCAATTGATTCTTTATTGTCAATCGGTTCTATTTGTGTGTTTTCTTCTTTTGGTACTTCTTCTTTTGGTACTTCTTTTATGGCTTCGGAATTGTCTTCTACTTCATCTACAGATTCACCATTTTCTAATTTTCTAACCAGCTCGGAGATTTCTTTTGCTACATCAGCGTTAACGGAGATTGAATCGATTCCTTGTTTTACTAAGAACTTGACCATTTCTTTATTTGATCCTGCTTGTCCACAAATTGATGTTTCTACACCTTGTTTTTTACATTCTCGAATCACTCTTGAAAGCTGTTTTAGGATTGCCCAATTTGTTTCATCATAGATATCTTGAACCTCTTCGTTTCCCCTGTCGATCGCCAAGGTATATTGTGTTAGGTCGTTTGTTCCGAAAGATATGAAATCGATTCCTTCTTCGCAAATGTCTTTAATTAAAATTGATGCAGCTGGAGTTTCGATCATCACTCCGAATTGGACGTTGTCGATTTTTAGTTCATTAAATATTGCTCGCGCTTTTTTTACTTCATCTACTGAGATAATTTGTGGAAACATTACTCCAAATTTATGTCCTATGTTTGCTAATTCTTTACAAGCTAAAAGTTCTGCTTTAAAAATTCCTGGATGTTTTAGGGAGAATCGGATTCCATGATCTCCAAGCATCGGATTTTTTTCAATTTCTTTTGGTGCTCCTTCAAGGTTTGCATATTCATCGCTTCGTATATCTGAAGATCTTATCCAAATCATTTTTCCAATGAATGTTTCTGCAATTTTCCTTAATCCTTCTTTAAGCATATTTTTGTAATCTTCTAATTTTCCTTCTTTTTCATAAGCGATTGGATGTTTCCCTGATGTTGCAATTAATCCTTCAAGTCTCACTAATCCTACCCCGTCTGCTTTTGTTTTTGCAGCTCGTTCAGCGAATTGTGGTAAATCAACTAGAACTTTTATCTTTGTTTTAGTATCTACAACTGGAAGGATTTCTATTTTTCGATCTTTTGCTTTTCCTGCGAATACTTTTCCATTTGAACCGTCAACTGTTACTTCATCCCCATCTTTTAGTACATCTAATGCAGTTTGTGCTCCTACGACTGCAGGTATACCCATTTCTCGTGAAACGATTGCTGCATGTGCGGTAGCTCCTCCTTCAGAAGTTACGATTGCTGCAGCTTTTTGCATTGTTACGACCATATCCGGATTTGTCATTGTAGTAACTAAAATATCTCCCTGTTTTATTTTTCCCAAGTCATCCATGGAGTGGATTATTTTTACAATTCCTCCCGCAACTCCTGGAGAAGCAGACATTCCTTCGCAAAGAACTTGTCCATCTAAATCAACCTCTTTTTCATCACCCGTTTTTTTCTTAAGAGTTGTAATTGGACGTGTCTGCAAAATAAAAATATCTTCTCCTTCAATTGCGAATTCAATATCCTGAGGTTTTTTATAATGGTCTTCAAGTTTCAGTGCATATTCTGCAAGTTGTTTTACTTCATAAGTTTTCAAAACTCTTTGTTTCGATTTTTCTGGAGTTAGTTGAATTGTTTTTGTTTGTCCTCCAGAGGTTCTGATTATTGCTAATTTTTTATCAGAAATGTTTTCCTTTATTATTTCTAAGTCTCTTGTTAATGTGTGTTGGTCCGGTTTTATTTTTCCGGATACAATTCCTTCACCTTGACCGAAAACTGCTTCAATCATTATCTCGTCATTATTTTTTATAGGGTTTTGAGAAAACATTACTCCAGCCTTATCAGAGTTAATCATCTTTTGAACGATTGGAGCGATCCCTACAAAATCTTCAAAACCTTTTTTCTTTCGATAGTATATTGAACGTGCTGTGAATATGGATGCGAAACATCGTTTTACTTTTTCAATTAATTCCCTATTTCCTTTCACATTAATGAAAGATTCTTGTTGTCCTGCGAAGCTCGCGTCTCCAAGATCTTCTGCAGTTGCTGAACTTCGGACTGATACAAATATTGGTTCTCTCGCAGATCTTAGAATTGCTAGTGCACCTGGCGAGCCTTTTAATCCATCGAGATCTATATTGAAATGGTCGTATGCTTCTAAAATTTCTTTTTCTAATTTCTCAGGCATTTTGGCATTGATTATTAAGTTTCTTATCTCTTCGGCTTTTTTTGTTAAATCATCTGTTTTGTCTACATCAATGCTATTTAGAATCTCTCGGATTGGGTCTTTGAGTTTTGTTTCTTTGATGAATAAGAAGAATGAGTCTGTTGTTATGACGAATGCTTGTGGGACTGGGAATCCTGAGTTGAACATCTCTCCGAGGTTCGCTCCCTTGCCGCCCGCAAGTTGAAGATCATCTTTAGAAAGATCTGAGAGCCATGCAATATATCTATCACCCATAGAAGTTTTTAGATGAAAGATTATATAAAGATTGCTATGTTGTTTTAGTTGTTTAAGGGCCAAGGGCCCTTTTCAATCATTGTGGTGTAAAGTATATATTCTATTAGTTATGTTAGGATATAGTATATTGTAGTATATCGGTTGGGACAAATAAAAAATGGAATAGTAATTCTATGAAATTTTTTTAAGAAATAAAAAAGCCCCATTACTACTTGTGTAGAAAGAGGAGGCTTATTTGTTAATTGTTAATTTCAGCTTCGACTTCGGAGAGTTTTTTCTGATCTTTTTTATTACCGTATCGTTGGACCAAGCTACGTAGTTTTTCCATTGCGGAATTGAAGTTGTATCTGATGCATTCGATTGTTGAAAGATCCATCTCGCGGTTTAATAGGCCTCCTTTCGCTTCGCAAAATCGGATACACATCATTGTGATATCTTCGGCATCATATTTTTTTGTTTTCTTATCTGTGGGCATAATTACCTCCTTTCAATTGAGGTTTTCTAAGGGTTAACGATTAATTTTCATCTAAGAATTGCTTAAGGGTTTCATTGATTGTATTGAGAGCATCTGTTACCATTTTCAATCCTTCTCCGACTCCTATGCTAGGTGCGGGGTGCGGGGAAGTCTCTTCTTTATTGCCTTCAGTTGTTTTTCTCTCTAATATATCTAAGAGCTCTTTGCGTGCCCCATTGAAGTTAATCCCATATTTGCTAATGAGGAGTATCCCTCCTACACCCTGGTCTTCACGGAGAAGTCCTAAGAGGAGATGTTCTGTTCCAACATGGTTATGACCTAATGCTCTTGCCTCTTCGATTGCGAATTCAATTACTTTCTTAGCGCGGGGAGTGTAGGGCAATTTACCCATTTGTACCATATCTGGGCCGGCTTTTATGGTTTTTTCAACATCTTGTTTTAGTTTCTGGAGGTCAATGCCTATTTTCTTCAAAATATAGGCTCCGGTTCCTCCCCATTCTCTGATTAATCCTAGAAGAAGATGTTCTGTCCCAACATATTCATGGTTGAATCTATAAGCTTCTTGGTTTGCGAGTGCAGTTACTTTCCGCGCTCTATCTGTAAAACATTCAAACATAATGTTGTCTCCTTTCGAAAGAAAGAAAAGCCCTAACTTGCCGGGGAAGGGCTATTCGGTTAGTGTTAATCTGTTATGGAGTACCTTGTTCCGATTGTTTTGTCTTCGATGTGTGTTACTTCGCGGCTAAGTTTATTATCATCTGAATAAACATCTCTAACAGTTATTTGGACTTGGTTTCCTACGCTCGATTCTAAGATTATCCCTTCAAATTCAAGATGGTATCTCTCGATTGTAGATTCTACAACGAATTCGATTTTGATTCCGCTCAATTCTTTCAAGTGTATGCATCCGAATCCGCATTCTCTACTTTTTGATTCGTATCTTGTGTTCACTGAACCGATCCTGATGAGTTTGCCGTATAGCATTAGAATTCCGTTACTGCTTTCGATTAGTTCTTTCATTTCTACATCTTGCATGTTACTGTCTCCTTTCGCGAGGTTTCTTGAGGTTAAAGAAAAGCCCTAACTTGCTAGGAAAGGGCTTTTCGGTTAATGTGGGTTAAGGATTTTTCAAACTATTTTTCATTTGAGGTTCTTTCTTTGGACTGAATTTGTTGACTAAGTGCTTAATTAAACAAGCAACGAATCCTGTAGCCGGAAATAATCCTGGGATATAGGCATAGTCTATTGCTCTTGAACCATACCATAGGAGTTCTATAGCAAATGAATATGCTAAATAATTAACTCCCATATAGGTAATAGTCCAAATGAGCATACCCATTCGAGGATATTTTAGGAGTTTAAAAAATGAGATTATCCAGATTATAAATATGATTGGGAGTACGATTTCCATAAAACACCTTGCCTTTCTTATATTTATTTTAGTTAACGATTTTAATTTTTATTGGGAACAGGATTGCATAACATGGCAATTCCTGTGAAGAAGATTAATGCATATGAGATGAAAAATAGTGTCTGAGGATTCTTCATCAGTTCGTCTTTTAGTTCTTCAAGTGGTTGAATATCCAAATTTCCATATGCTACTAATTGGATTATTAGGAATGCTCCAGATATCAGGAAGACCAAAATTGTTCCTTTAACTGGACAACCTTTGTTTAGCTTGATGCCGATTAGGAAGAGTAGGACGAATGCACAAATTTGGGCGGTTCGGAGCGGGAAAAGATACTCTTTAGTCGGGCTGTCCAATTGCTGGTTTGCCCTCACTGTTGCTATAGAAAGAGAATAATCTTCGAGGATCTTTTTGTATGCCGTTGCCGAGGTCTCATGAAGGCCTTCTGCATGTATCGAGTCTGCGTAGTTGAGAATCTGGTGTGCATTGTACTCATAGATCCCGTAAGTTACTCCAAGCACGATAACTGCGAAGAATATAATGAGTTTTATAGGAGAGGAAGTCTTATGCTCTACCGGCCTTGCAGGAGGACTTTCTATAGGTTTTGTTTGTGGTGTTTTTTCCTCTATCCATTCCTTACAGATTGGACATTTTTTCGCTCCCTGCATAATCAGTTCATTGCATAGGGGGCATGGAATTCTTTCTTCTTCCGACATTGGTTCATCTCCTTATTTTATTTGTTAATTTAATTCATTGCATTACCAAGATCTATAAGATCTCCGACGTCTCCTTCTCCAGTTGCTAATCGTTCTGTTGCAGCAATGGCTTTTAGGCCTTTTATGGCGCCGGAAGAATTGAACGGTGAAGACATTTCCACAGATTCCGCTAATGAAACATTTCTTCCGTCTCGTTTGATTAATTTGAGGTCATGAGTAAAAGATCTCCTGTCGAGGAGAATCACCGCAGTTAATGCCAATGCAGGATCTTCAGCAATTCCCATTCCAGCGAGTCCAGGGTTCATTTTAATGAGTCTTTCACCCATCTCTTCGCCAAGAGTTTTACCACCAAGGTTTCCTGGAAGTTTTAGGGAAGTAACTTTCGATAATCCGAGGTATACCCCACGTTTTTTCGCTTGCTGAATCTGACTTGCAATTTTTGTAGTTTTAATCAACCCTTTCTTCATTTTCGCTCTTTGTTCTGGATCGCGTACATTGCTTAGAACTTCTTTGTACGTTGATTCTACCACTGGGCTCCATTCATTATATCTCTCCGAAGTGAATTTGCCTGCGTTTTGAGCACCTTTCTTAGTTGTATCGACAACTTTCTTTCCTTGTTTTCCTATTTCTCTTCCAGTGGCCGCGATAGCTTTTCTTTTACAATCTGCACACAAATTCCCTAAGCGAGTCATCTTTCCACATCTGACGCAAGGTTTTTCGCGTTTGTCCCATTCCACTTTTGCTATCTTAGTTGTCTTCTTAATTCCTTTCGTTACTTTCTTTGTTGTTTTTTTGACTCCTTCTGTTGTTTTCTTTCTTTTCTTTCTGGCGTTTTTCCGCACGTTTTCTGTTCCCTTATGCCATTTTCTTATGCCTTGGATAACGTCTCGGATTCCTTCTTTTGTGGGTTTAGCTTCTGCGTTTCCCATTGTTAGAAGAACTAGCATAATCATGAGTACCATACTTTTCATTTCAGTATCTCCTTATTAAAAAGAAAAGCCCTAACTTGCTAGGGAAGGGCTATTCGGTTAAAAGATTTTGAATTCTATCCGGAGTAGGATGGAACCCATTACGATTAACGCTAGGCCGATCCATTGATGTGTGAGGAATTTGTTTCCTTGGCCTAGCGCCATCATTGTGGTTACAAAAGTAATGAACATGAGGTTGTCGTAGAGCATTCCATCAAAGGTTATGTTCTTTGATATTCTGCTGACGATTAGCCAGATTGGGCAAAATAATCCCCAGGCGAACATGTACCAGAAACACCTCTGTTGATACCAAGTTCCTTCGAGGGCATGGTCGTTGTTTACTTTTGATAACCAACTATATACTACATAGTAGAAAATAGTCAATGGGACCCACCATAAATAGTGTAACATGATTCACCTCCTTTCATAGAGAAAGAAAAGCCCTAACTCGATGTTTTGAGAAAAGGCTTTTCTGTTAACGATTTTCTTGTAGTATTTTCATGAGGGCTTTACATTTTGTGCAGGTAATTTCTTCCATCTTTTTTCTTCCTTCAGTTGTTGGATTGTCTAACTCGGCGATGATTTCTTTTCGAGTTACACACACATGGTTATCATTGTCTGCAAGGGTTATTTTCTTTGCCATTGTTCTGGACTCCTTTTTTCCAAAAATTCTTTAGTGGTGGTTATTTTTGCACCTTTTGATTGTATTGTTCGTTTTACTTTTTATCTCCTTATATTGGGTTATTCTTTAAATTAAAGTCTAGGAGACTTTTTGGAATCTCCTAGACTTACTCAAAAACTTTTCTATAGCCTTTCTTCATCACTATAAATTGCCCTTCTCCGAAGCCGTTAGTGATTTTTAATATGCTGTTTGGTGGATCGATTTAAATGTCCATCCCTGCTGTGATGTCTCTTTTGTGATTTCTTATTAGAATCGTCTTTAACTAAAGTTAGTGGTTCTCCACATATTACAAGATGTTCGCCTCTTACTACAGTGGCAGGACATATATTTACATTTTTTCTAACCTCTTTCTTAAACCCGCATTTTTTACATTCTTTCTGAGCCATAATTTCCTCCGTGATAAAAGTTAATATTATATTATCTACGATCCATCATCCCCTTCCTCGGAGAGTATTAATGGTTTTTTCTCCGGAGTAGACTTAGTATGCCTAATCCAAGGATGCTAATTGTGGCGGGTTCTGGGACTGCAAATGCTTCTTGCATCTCTACAGGTAATTCTTGCAATGAACTCGTGAATGCATTCACGTTTCCGATATCTCCAGTCAGATTTATACTGAGGTAGAATCTCGTGTAGAGTCTGTTCTCGTCTGTATTCCAGTATGAGTCTATGTTCATAGTTTGGATTATCGCGTCGTCTGCCCAGAGGTTTACATAATAGTTGTAGCTTGGGGGGAATAGATTGGGGAATGACGAGCTGGTTCCATTGTTACTAATGATTGAGCTTCTTGCGCTTATGTTGATCCCAGGGAAGAAAATGTTCGAGCTGGTTTCGAAATTGGCTTCGGGTTTTTCTAAACCATATTGTCCTTCATGACTGTAGAATGAAGCTTCTAATACGGTGTAGACTATCCTCTTATTTATTGGGTTACCAAAATAACTTTGTCTCATATCTGCATATAGAAATGAGCTGTTGTAGAAGCCGTCTTCCAAGTAGACCTTTCCATTGAATGATGCGTTGCCTGCATTCCAATTTGATGCATGGCCAGACATACCGAAGTGTTTGAAATTGATATTTTGGTCTAAGTATGTTCCTACGAGGATTGGGGGTCCGCTTCCACCTCCGCCGCCTGAGCTTGGGGTTTCTGGGATAGCTGGAGTCACGGTTATGGCATTTCCTGTTGCGGCGATAATTAATACTGCTACGATTGTTGTGATGGTTCTTTTCAAGTACATATGTACTCCTTTCGTTGCTCTCGCGAGCGTTAGAGAATTTGTTCAACACTTCGTTGTGTCGATTATTTTAAAAATGTGACCCGGACTTGACTTTATGGGGGTTAACAACATCCGGGTCACTTACGCAAGAAACTCACCAACTCTATTTCGCGTTTTTATCAGGGGGAAGATTTTCATCTGGCGTTTCTTTATTGGCCAATTGTGAGTTGGGATAAATCTTTTCAATTATCTCTGCAGGTAACAGGTTGTGAAGTGCTTCAGTCATATCTCTCTGGAGATAGTCAAGAGGTGTTTTCCCTACTTTGTTTGTGATTGTGAAGTCCGCTTCAAGGTTCTTGAGGAAATAAAGGTAATTCCAGTTTCCATGTCTCATCGCGATGTGCGCGGCAGTGTCGTCATTTTCTCCTTGGAGATTGACATCCACAACATAATTCTTATGCCAGAGAAAGTCCATTACTTCTTCTGTGCCGGGAGTTTTAAAGACGAGAAGCCATGCCGCCGTTATATCTCCTTCTTTGTCGATTGTGAGGTTATCGAGAAGATTCTGGAGTTCTTCGATATTGTTGTTTTTTACACATGACTTTATTTTGTTACGGAGTATCGAAAGGACTCTTAAAGGGGAAATTTCTACCGTCCTCCCCTTTTTGATTTCTCTCTCTAAGGAATTTGACAAGCTGTTGACGATTCCGTTGGCACTTTCCAAAGTTGTAATTTTTATATTTAGTCTTTCGTTCTCTCTGTAAGCGGCCTTTATTAACAAGAAACCCCAGCTACCCATCACAATCCAGGCTAGACATATCATTATTCGGGTTCCGAGAATAAAATTTGGAAGTTCATCTGCGGGTTGTGTTACTGCGTTCTTAAGTAGACTTCCAGTCATTCCTACTGAAAATATTATCCCTGCAATCAGTAGAATGATTAATGTGATATATTTTTGAATGTTCACTTTGACCTTCTTTCTGCGACTTTGTCGCGTTTAGTTAAGTTATTGAAATAGACAATTCCTTATCTTGTTTTGATCATATCATCTCGGACAATACCTAATTTTCTAGGTGCGTTGATGCCAAGTCGTATCTGTGATTCTGTTTTGAATGTTAATATATACTTGACTTTGCCTTCTTCTTTGATGTAGATTTCTCCCCAATTGTTTCTGCAGAGCATATCTAAACCAAATTCACTATTACTATGTTTTTCTTTCGCTGCTTTTCTCAGGTCGTCTTTTGTTCCTTTCCAAGTCTTAAATTTTTCTTTAGACTCGATGTGTAGGTCTATCTGTCTTTTTGCTTGAGTTATGAAGATATAGAATTCTCCATTTACACAAATGATAGCTTCTTGTTCTAAAGTTTCCGTTCTTGTCATTATAATCTCCTTATTTAAAATTTCAATTTCGGCCCTATATTGTTGCTTTTATTACAATTAACATTGTTAATATTACAATCCATAGGGCCATTCTATTTGCATCATTTGACATCATCCGTGAATTTATCCTTCATTTAAAATTTTAATTTGTGCGGGAGTGATTCCTTTATAAATTTCATTCCCACATTTAACATGGCAACTGTGTCTTTTGTCGCTTATTTCGACTACAGTGCCATTACCAGTACATTTAGAGGTGGTCATCCAGACTGGACTTCCTTTATTCAGTTTTCTTTCGTGTTTTTCTTTTATTAGTTATCTCCTTATTAATTTGGATTTGCTATTTCTTCAGAATAGCTTTGATTTTCTCAGGTTGCAGGATTTTATATCTTCCAGTCCAATTACCTAACTTTCCGGATTCTCCCCTAGGATCTCCAATTGCGAGAATTTCATTAAGGGTCAAATCTTGACTTGTGCTCTTATATCCACCGTAGATGTAACAGACAAAGAACCTTCCATTATCTATCTGGGATATCTTTTCTACTACGATGCCGTCAGTTGGATCTTCGAATGCGATGACATCACCCACTTTCAAACTTTCAATAGTCTTCATTTTGTATCTCCTTATTTAGATTAACATTAATTTGTTTAGAAAGAAGGGTGCCCTGAAACAAGAAAGGGATTCTTGCGGGCACCCTTTCGAAGAGGGGGAGAGTGATGATTTTTTTACATTCCAGGATATGGGAGGCAATTCTGATGTAGTTTTAGAGGTTGTTCTGTGAATCGGCCATTGAACAGAACGAAGATGTTTGTCCAAGGATTACGAAGTTGAAGATGGTTTACTTCTTCATAGTATTTCGCTTTATTCTTTGCAATGTTTTTTCGAAGCGTAGCGATTTCTTCTTGCTCCAATCGATATTGGATGAGCTCGGCGTAGGCTGAGGGTTTTGCTATAGCCATTTTTACTAACAAACCAAGTTTTGCCTCTTCAAACGGAATCGATTTTTCATAATTCTTGATTCTGCAAAGTTGATTGCCATAGATTTGCGAGTTATTCGCGACCATTACAAATGTGAAGATGATTGCTAAGGCCATCATCCACATAAGAAGATATACCTCTTTTTCTTTTATGGACATGATAACTCCCATTACTACTAGTGCTAATATTATAATTATCCACAACATAATAATTCTCCTTAAATTTGAAGTTAAAGTTTTTGTTTAATCACTGTGATTAAACTTTTATTTTCGTAAATCTTCGCCCAGGTTTTCGTGGAATTTGTTGCTCTGTACGATATCTTTGACAGGGTAGATTCCTCGGCGAATTTGTTTTTTGATACCTAGCTGTTTGCGTTTGCGTTTTTTAATCTTTTCTTTTTCCTTGTTTACTCCTTCGCTGAATTCATGTAATGTGTTTGTTCCTTTTGCTATTTGGTCCTGTGCTCTTTTCACAATTTATCTCCTTATTTAGATTAATATTGTTTGGTCACGGTGACTAAACTTTTAGGCTTTTAGGCTTCTTCTACTTCAACTTCTTTTTGTGCGTTGATGTTCGCAGTGGATTGTAACACTAAGTGTTCGAATTGATCCATTGATGTTGCTTGCATTATTCCTTCTACAGGTGCGAGGGGGTTTGTTTTTTCCATCTACTAAATCTCCTTATTGAAATACGGTTTTAGTTTTTACGATAAGATATCCAGTAGGGTTCGAACCTACAAATCTTCCGATTTTTCTGGTGGCTTTACCTAGATTGATTCTGATGGTTTCCCATTGAGATATCAATCTTTAAGCTATGGATATTAGTTACTAACTTGTTGCTTCAATCTTCCAGTGATTCTTTAGACTTATTGTAAACATTGCTAAAACAACAAGACTTAATCCAATCATGAGGTATACTGGAGGTCCCCAAATTCTGGGAGTGTAATTCTTCCAGAGAACTATCATGAAAGGTATTGCTACTGCAGAACCTATGAACCAATAGCTATACGACCGCATGACCTTGAAGAAATTCCAGATCATGTGGATTAGCAAGAAGAAATGTGGGAAGGGCATGACGCCGTTTACTTTGACAGGATTTCCTTTGAAGATGTTAACTGTGATTCCTATCATTGTGTCAATTACTCCGAATTCTTGCTGGGGTAAGTTTGCCATTTGATCCGCGACATCTGCTTGGAACATTTCTATTGGGGCATTAGCGCCGCTTAGAGCTATCCAAGTTATTGCGATGAAGAGAATTGGATCAATGACAAGTGTAACCAGGCTGCTGTTCCTCTGACTGGTAGGATAGATTCCGTGGCCAATCGCGCTGATTGCTGAAAGTGCACATATTCCTGCACATGTTAATGCGGCATCTCCACAACCTATTATTGACTTTAGGTAATAGGCGAGAACTCCGAAACCTGCTGTTGAGATCAACCAAGCCACTCCAACCTTATGAAGGTTTTTGAAGAAGTTGGGAATGATCAGAAGTAGGATCGCGAATACTCCACTTATTGATCCGAGAGTGAAGGATACTGCTGCGAGTCTTGGGTTTCCAGTTACCTTCGTGGCAACTCCAATTGTTAAACACAATGCTGCTATATTTAGAAAATTCATGAATGACTTACTCATTTTTAATCTCCTTATTTAATTGAGATTGGTTAGTAAATAGGACTGAATAGCTAATGGTATACCTGGCCTCATTCGAGACTAGATATGGTCAGCTGGTTCAGTTCTCTTTAGTTGCCCTGAGGCCAAAGGTTGCATTCATTAGTGTTGTAGCTTCAGGAGTTGTTTTGGCTTTCTTAAGCACAATCTTGGTCTTCTTGCTGGCAAGGTTCTGATAGTGAGTGTTGTCTTCTTCTTGGGTGTTCTCATCATGTTCTTGGATGTTTCTCTCGTCGATCGTGCTGTGGAGAGTGGTATGCTGGGCGTTTGTTGCTGCAAGGCCTGCATTTCCCCAAGTTAATGATCCTACTTCAGTTCCATTTGGTGTTTTCCAAAGGGCTGCATTTCCTGAAGGAGTTGTACATCCACTTAACACACTTACTACCAAAACTGCTACTAATGATACTAGAATGTTTCTTGAGTAATTCATAACTTGTTCCTTTCGAATAATTTTGCAATCCATTATTAGTTTGGAACGTACATCCATTTACATTCAGATTTTTCACTACACTTTCCAAATAATACTAATAGATTGGGTGCCTCCTTTCTGCTCATTGAGCAAATAAAGGGCTCCTGAACGAGCGAGCCCTTTTGGTTAATGTTTCTTTTAATTAAATGGTGGAAATCTTCCAGACATTTTCATAGCAGATAATACTTCTTGTTGACCTTGCCAAATTGTGTGCATTAGCTTGAACTTCATGATGAGAGCTATGACATCTAAGACTATTGCGAATATCCAAAGGATAACTAGGCCTCCCGATATTCCAGGGGATGCTGCTGAGAGTATAGAACAGCTCATTATTCTCGGTGCGAAACTGAATCCGAGAATTGCTTGAGCAGATCCTGGTTGTATTGCTCCCAGCCAAAGCATCATAAATCTTGGAATGAATAATACTCCAAGAAAGAACATGAACGATATTTCTGGGGAACTTATGCTTGCTAACATAATTTTCTCCTTGTGTTAAGATTGGCATTGTAATCCAGTCACAGCGATTGGATTAATGTTTTGTTTTGTGGTTAATATTTGCTATGTCTTTTTCTAACTCTGCGGCTGAAGGCATTGGAAGTACTTCTTCGTTTTCTAGAGGTGTTTGATCTATCGGTGCGGGTTTGCCACTCGTGTTGTCATCATTAATTAATATTTTCAAGGTGTAATTCTTTCCGAGCCGAATTATGTCTCTGTTGGAAACTAGGACCTTTTGACCTTTTTTCATTTTCAGCTTTCCGATGGTGGTTCCGTTAGTGCTGTGATCTTCGATGCTGATACTTTTTTCATCTTGGAAGATTGTGTCGTGATGTTTTGAGACTGTCCTGTCTAGGACTACGAAATCGCAATCTTTGCTTCTGCCGATTTTTATTTCGGCTTGGGTTAATTCCTTACGAGTGTTTGAATCTTTGTGTAATAGTGTGATGGTTTTCATTTTTGATCTCCTTATTGAATTAATTGGATGAGTTAATGTTAGGTTAATGTTAGGTTACTGGAGACGGTAGGATTTGAACCTACGACATTCACATTTTGAGTGTGATACTCTACCTCTGAGCTACTCCTCTTAGCCAACTAATCGGAACTATCTAGTTGGTTTACGAATTTACTCTGGGCGACATTCTACTACAGGACCTTTGTTTTCTGCCCAAAGCTTCAGTTCTTCAGTAGTATACCAACCATAGTTGTCTTCACTATCCCAATTATTCATCCACCAAAGGGGATTTCCCTTATTATCAAGGCTTCCGATGCTTAGGGAAAGGAATCTTTTTCCGGCTTTTTCGAGAAGAGGGAAGATGCCACTTGCTTCTTCGAGTCTTCGGAATAATTCTTTTTCTTCTCGGTTGGCTTTATCTGCTTCACGAGCTCTCTGTTTGGCATCATCTGGAATTTTAGTATAATCAAGAAGTAATAACCCGGCTCCGCCAAATAGATTTGTTGATCCATTGAGGGTGATGATACCATCTGTTTTTTGGAATGCTTTGTAAAGTGTTCTGAGGAATTCGGCTGCCTTCTGGGATCTCTCTGAAGAGTCTTTGAGGACTCGAATTCCGAAGCTTTTACTATCCCAGGCTGTAGCGATTACGTCTCCTCGCATATCCAATTGTGGTGACTTATGATATTGTGCTGGGTCGTCTTCTTCTTTGTCGAAGTATCCGTCGTATATTAAGACTACTGATTTTTTAGTCTCGTGGAAAACTAAGCTTGAAGGGACTTTGGTGTTTCTTTTTGATTCGTATCCAATTTCTCCCTTTGTTTGGCAACCAAAGGTATTGTAAATATCTTTGATTCCCCATTCGTGTTCTGCACAGTAATCGTAGCCGAGGCTTATCCCGATTACATTTCCTTCGTGTGTGATTAAATCCATGTCTAGAATTGTTCGTCTCATTTTGAATCTCCTTATGTTTGAGTTGATTTACATTTTCAAAAAACGGTAAGGGGCTTGGCTACAGCCTAGGATTTTGTAGAGCTCTACCCATCAATAGAACCATTCAATTCGTAGAATCCAAGAACCCCTTACCTATCGCCAAATATATTTCGTTAAACTAAAAGTTTTTCGAGGCCTTTGAGTTCTTCAATTTCAAAGAGTATTGCGATCTTTTCAAGTCCTCCCATTTCTGCAGGATCAACTGTTTTGAATTCCTTTTTTTGATCCCATATTTCTTCGACTTGGATTATCTTTCCAAGAGTTTTATCGGCTCCACAATCATAGAGCGTTCTAAGGTTCCCTTTAGCAAAGATTAGGTGTGTTTCGCCGATCAATCGGGAGATGCACCAGTCTTCTTTTATTAACTGTCTGCCTATACTCATGATTAATCTCCTTGTAAAAATTCCCAGCCCCCACAAAACCGCGAGTATGCGAATTAAGCGAGGAACTGGGGGGTAAGTTTGTTTTTGTAATTAGTTTAAGGGGCCATATTCCTTAAACTATTTCATAGCTGCTTTTTGTTCGGATGTTGTTTTGTCTAAGTACTTGTAGATTTTTTCTCGGGAGAGCTCATAGAGCTTGAAGCTATCTCTTGAATATCCTTGTACGTAAACTTCGCTTCCATTTCTGTCGTGGATGATTAGGATGTAGCTACTACCTTCGGTTAATCCTTTGTTACCCATACTCATTGCTTTCAAAAACTCTGCTTGCTCTTTAAGGCTGAATAGTCCGTCGCCTTTTGATGCCTTGTCCCAGAGTTTTTGTCGGAGTTCGACGGCTTCTTTGTGTTGTTCTTTTGCTTGCTTGGCTCTTTTTTTATGAGCTTCGCCGATTTCTTTCCAAATTGTTGGGTTGATTGGATAATCAAAAATAACCGTGAATTCCCAATAAATGAATATGAAAGCTATTAGGAATGCCCCTACCCTGATTAGGTTTGTCTTTACTTTTGTTGTCATAATAAATCTCCTTATATTAAATTGGGTGAATGGATGTTATTTATTCTCCTTTTGCGAGTTTCTTTAGGTATTCTAGGAATTCTGGATCAAGAGTAGTTTCTTTTTTTTCTTGTTTCTGTTCCTCTTTCTTTTCTGTTTCTTTATCTTTGGCCATTGGCTTCCCTTTCAGTTGTTAGGCGTGCTTTTTCTGCGGCGGTCGGTTCTCCGATTCCGTAATGGTTTAGGGTTCTGCCGAGAAGACAGAGTCCTATGATAGAGAGGATTCCAAAGACTACAATAATCTTGATACCTTTTTCTGCTCTTTTGTCTCTCATGATAAATCTCCTTATTGGTTAATGTTGTTGTTTGTGATTATTTAACTAAACAGTCGCCGAACCATGCGGGAATTTCTTCTTGTTCTTTTAGAGGCTCGGTTCCTCGTTTATCGATTGTTTCGATAAATGTCTTGCATGCAGTTATTGAATCTGATGGTATTTCTTCTTCTGGAATCTTCATGGCTATGTACATAATTTCCGCGGCCTCAAGACTATGATCGCGTCCATGACTAGAATCAATAGTTACCGATTTTTGAGCGCGATTGGTGAACATTATTGTTATTGCTGTTTGTACTAACATTAGGAACTTCTGTTTTTTACCCATTGTTCTATCTCCTTATTCTAAATTGCATTAATGTTTAAACACTGGAGACGGTAGGATTTGAACCTACGACATTCTCTTCCTTACGTACTGCTGGGCGACAACTGTACTTATTTCGCCGGGTGTAAAGATACGAATGAGATGCTCTCCCAGACTGAGCTACGTCCCCTGCCAACACTAAACGAGCTGTTGACATTACTCATTATTACCTATGCTTCAATAATTTATTTGGTTGAAGTCGGAGGTATATAATATCCGATAACTCTGCCTTTAGCTCGGTCGGATACATATGATTTCGTTCCGCCGAATCCACCTGTTGTAGTTCCATTGTTTTCAGAGGTTGCAACTGCCCCGCTAGCATTGAATACCGCACTTTCGGCTTCATTGACATGATCGTTGAATCCGTAGCCATAGAAAGTGTTTGCGCCAAGCTTTGATAACTTGTAAGCACAGGCCGAGGCATATTGATCTTCATCTTTTGTGAAGTCTTTTGTCCAACCATGAGCTTCACCCACAAAGATTGCTCCTTCTGGAAGGAAAATATTTTCCTTTTTGCTGGCAGATAAATCAATGGTTACATCGGCTTTGTTTTTGATGGGGTCTAGTCCTGCGAGTTCATCTTCGATTTCGATTTCGTAGTGCTTTCCCCAGTTTGGAACGAGTCCCAAAAATAGCCAGTTGCCTTCACAGTTAGCTTTCTTTAATAGCTTTTTTGGAGTTGTTGTTTTCGGATACTTCTCTGCGAATCGGCTGCGTGTTATTGATTCTTCTGCAGGATTTGGAGGAGCGATGTATGTGTGTTCGACTGTAGGCGCAGACATTAAAGGGATTTTTACTTCGCTTTTGATGGTGACTGGGTTGTCAGAATTTATCTTCCCAGTGTTATTTATCTCGCCGTCCTGAAATATATTATCCTTAAGGGAGTCTTTTGTGACAACCTTGATGCTTTTGTCTATATCGACCTTGATGCTTTTGTCGACAACCTTGATGCTTTTGTCAATATCAATTCCGCCATTGACTTTGATATCGGTAATGTCCCCATTAGCAATTTTACCATGTTGGTTCATTATCTTGTCTTTCGATCCGCTACTGCCACCGCTGGAAGGTTTCGCCATAACTGAACCGCTGAACATAATTGTGATTGCCAATACCATCATTAAAAAATATCTTGTTGTTTTCATAATCTGTGTTTCCTTATTCTAAAATAAAACTAGTTGGAGGCCTAGCACACGCTTTGACCCATCCATGGTTCATCACCACACCCACTATCTGACACTTATTACTCCTTTCTATTTCGGCTCGTTTGAGCGGTTGATATTCTGGTTAATATAATGGAGACGGAAGGATTTGAACCTCCGACCTCTGCCTTGATGTTTTAAGCCAACGCTCTCCCAGCCTGAGCTACGTCCCCTGCCAACACTGAACGAGCTGTTGACATTGCTTATTTCTCTGAAGAGAATGTTTCTTCAGTTGTTACTGTGCCGTTCGGCGATTCGGTTGTGACTTTCCGAATGAGGCGATTTTTCCAGAGCTTTTTCTTTATGTAAGAAATTTCTTCAAAGAGGCTGTCTTCTATTATCGCGATGTCTTTTCTTACAGTGGCTGTATGTCCTGTGAGTTCCTTAACTAACTCGCAGAGTTTATTGAACTCTTGGCTCTTAAACTCGCTGTTTTCCTTGAAATTTTTATCTCTTTCTATCCTGGAGCGAGAGAGTTCCGTGACTGCTTCGAAAAGATTAAGGACATCTTTTTCGAGGGCGTACTTCGGCTCGGGTGCTTTTATCTTCGTTGAGGCAGATTTCTTTATCGCCGATTTCTTTTTGGCAACTTTCTTCTTAGCCACTTTTTCTTTAGCCATTTTCTTCTTCTTAGCCATAATTATATGACTCCTTTCGTTTGTTGGCCGATTGTTCGGCGGTTGGTGATTACTTATTGTTTAGTATGTGCATTGTGCATGTTTGTTTTCCCAGGTTCTCTTGAGGTTTTCGAGGAATTCTAAGTCTTCTTCAAATACCCGAATCGTTGAAGTGTTCTCGCCTGGCTGTTTTTCTAGATCTATAAGGATTGTTTGAATACAGCCGATTTCGCTACTAATCTTTGCGATTTCTTCATTACATTTTCTTCGGTCCATAATTCTATCTCCTTATCTGAAATAATGGCTAATTTTTTGTTTTTAATTGGTTGTTCGAAAAAGAGGACTATTAATTGAAGCCTTCAATCCACTTTCTCATTTCTTCAACACTATCTGCATATCCGTTTAGCAGGGGCATGAATCCTAGCTGTAAGGTTATGTGGTTTGCCGTTTCTGGGTGTTTGCTCATATCAGACATAAAGGAGGAGTATGCTTTTGTGGTATCTCCACTGTCTAGATATTTTATTGTACGGTCTTTGCACCATTGTAAATGTTCTTGTCTTGTCCTCTCCATAATTTATCTCTTTCAAAAATTGAGTACTAGTAATGTGATGATTATGATTATCAGTACTATGATAATCCCGGTTGCGATGAGATGTGCCATCATGAAGAGTCCTGCAAGTGTGAGTAGCCATCCGATTCCGAAGACTGCGCCACCGATTAGCCATATTAGGCCGGGGATGATTAGCAAGAAGATTACCAATGCGATGCAGACGACAAATACCGTGTTGACAACTTCGAGGATTGTTACGATGGCTTTGTAGATTAAATCTAAGACGTTTCCGATTCCTATGAGGCATCTCCCCGTGAAGCGTACTATTCCTATCCAACTTTTGTACAGAAGATTGAATGGGAACATTGCGGCGATTGTTATCCATTGGAGGCCGACTGCGAGGATGTTGATGAAGAAGTCAAAGATTATTGTTAGTGGATTTTTCATTTGATTATCTCCTTAATTTGATTGATGTTATTTTATGCTGCCTTTTGCTACGAGCAAAACTGACAGTGCTGCGAAAATGTAACCTGTGATGCAATAGATATTGGGTATTTCTCTGACCCAGAATGTTCGGACGGCGATTGTTGCGACTGGCATGAGGATCATTAGTGAAGTGATTACTACTGCGTTGCCTCCACTAAGTAGGGATGCGTTGAAAAGGAAATTTGCTGCGAATACTATTACCCCTAATAATAATAAATATATCCAAGTTGTTTTGTCTGTGGGGAATGTAAGGTTTTCGGCGGTTGTGGTTGCTTGGAGATACTGGCGGACAACTATGGCTAGAAGCAAGGTTATTGCGAACTCGATGATTAAGAGGTTTAGTGTGTGTAGCTTTACGAGTTTTTGTTCGATTAGTGCGCTTGCAGATCCGTAGAAGAATACCGCGATTACTGCATAAATGATTGGTTTCATGGCGATCTCCTTATTCAATTATAATATTTATTCTGATGTTAATTTCTTTCATTGTCCACGCGAACAATTTTTTGAGGGTTTTCAAAAGGTTCCAAGTTCCCCAGCCAAGTATACCCAAGATTTCCAGGAGGACTATTGTGTAGAGTGCTACTACGAGATATTGTATTGGTGTCATGATAAATTTCCTTATATTTTTATTAGAAATATTTTTTGTTAACGGCACATCACAGCCCCCACTCCCTCGGCGAATGTTTTGAGTGGAGGTTGGTGACGAGTCGTCATCATAATTTTAAATGGATATTTAGGTGATCGCCGGAGGGAATTTGTTGCAGAACTTTACGAACCTTTCTTTCGATTCGCATGTTAAAATCTCTTGCCCAAACTTTTGCTTGGTGAATCTTTCTTTCCATCTTGCTTATCTCGGCTTTCTCGGCGTGTTTTTTAGCAACTGCCAAGATAGCGTCTATCTCATTTGCTACCGAAATCAAGATTTCCTCACTGAATTTTCTTCTGTTTCTCATAGCACATCTCCTTATCTAAATAGTGTTAGAAATATTTTTTGTTAACGGCACATCACAGCCCCCACTCCCTCAGCGAATGTTTTGAGTGGAGGTTGGTGACGAGTCGTTAGACTTGATTGTAGCTTAAGATTTCGCTAGCTTCTTGGAGGCATCTAGCTAACTCGGCTTCACCTTTTTCTGCTCTTGGCGAGAAGTTGATTGCTTCCTCAAGGTCGTAGATTGACAGGTCATTCTTTTTGAGGATACGCGTTTTTATGGCTCCATCTAATGGATGGTCAATCAATGCTTCTGCGAGGTGTTTCATCTCTTCGAAGTCTTCATCGATTTTGTAATCTGCGAAGCTCCGGCATAATAAGAAAAATTCTACATAGTTTGACGCGGCCATTGATATCTTTTTTACTTTACTCATAACAAATCTCCTTATCTGAATAATATGAATGTTTGTTAAAATGGAAAGGCGTTTGGCAGGTAACTCGTTGGAGCCCTTCGCGCCTTTCTGGAACTAATTAAGTAACCACTTAATCAGAAAGGATTTTATTTTGGGTTGTTAATTCAACATGATGCTACGGTAATTCATAAAGAATAATTCGAAGCCCATATTGAAAAGAGCTGCCTGTTCGTCAGACATAGTAACTATGCAAACAGTTTTTGCACCGAGTAACTCTAAGTATAGCCCCATTTCTTTTTGGCCTTTCGGACCTTTGTCGAGTATTTCGTTATAGATTGGGTGGCGGATGTTGAGTAGGAGCTTGCCTTTTTCAGGGCCTTGGGTTCCTATCTTCATCATCCACTTGTGATCACCTTCGACTCTGAGGAGTTGAAGACCGGTTTCACCGCGCAATGCTCTTCGCTTTGTTCCAGTTGGAGTGTCAATGCCAGTATGTATGCGGTTGTTTTTATCTCTCTGCTCTTTACTAGGTCTTTTTTCCATTCTAGGGACATCGCATTCACGAGGCTTACGAGGTTTTGTCCGAATCTTCTTCTTGGCTTCCTTACCTTTATTCGCATCATTGTGGCCCTCAGACACTTCGGCAAGTAATTCATCAGGAAAAAGCTCGATGTTATCCTTGAAGAAGGTATCCAGACTCTTGATGAAATTGAGCAATTGCTTCTCAATTCTCTCTTCGTTCTTGTCGTCCATAAGCTGAGCTAACCAGGGTGTGGCATAATTAATTACTAATTGCAAGATTGCTTCTTCAAGAAGCTCGAGACAAGGATCTTCCTTGAAGTTGGTCTTGGGACCTGTGATATTACAAAAATCAACATGGATTGAGCCTTGGAAATGGCCGCTGCCCATGATGTTTTTTATTTCTGACCATATCTTCAGATTTTTTAAAGGGAATTCAACTTTGCCGCTGTGATCTATCATCAGTTTAGGTGCCTGATGTTTGTTGCGAGTGAGATACATTTCGAATGTTACTGTCTCAGTTCGTTTTCCACGAGTAACGTTGATTGTAATATCTTCACGCTTTCCTGGAAACTTGAGGGGTCTTACTTTGGCTGTAGAATCCTTACCCTTACCTTTAACTGAGATGTATATGTTCATGCCCGTCTTGCGAATTTTCTCGCGGTACTGGGTGGCCAACTCATCTGCGATGTATTGGGCAAGATTTTCTTGCTTCATAAGTGTCGAGACTGAAACTTTCGTAAAACCCTTAACTTGTTGAAGAGTTCTCCAATTTTTACTACCGAGCCTCTTGCAATCAAGTTTAAGGAGTTCAAATTTTAAGTTATGGGACTCCTTCAAGCCTTTCTTGAGAAGCTCAAATTTGAAGGCAGAGGTTCGTTGAGTACTACTAATGAAAACGAGTTTGCCTTTCTCTTTCTCCAAGATGCCTATTCCTGCAAACAATCCATAACCTTTTTCGCCGGAAGCTCCAGGATCTTTTTTCATAGTAGTTCCGATTTTCTTGAGCTTCTTAGTGAATCTTTCAGATGTTTCACCATCTCCATTATCATATCCAGAAATTGACCTTTTGACAAGATCTATTTCGATTGACGCATTGGTTCCGCCTGAATCAAGAGAGTTTTGACATATTTCTCCAAGAGTACCTATAAATGTGCCGTAAACGTCTCCGATTAGTGAGATAAAACTTCCGAGACTGGAACCGCCCTGAAATGTATCTAGGTCTTTCATGTGATCTCCTTATTGGGTTAATGTTAAAATGTGTATTTGTTGTTTTACTTCTTGAAAATGTCCGGATCGTCCGTGATCATTTTTCTGAGGACCACTTCACTTGAAGCACCTCTGAGTAAGGTCAAAAGTCTTGGGAGTATTTTGTTCGTTTTGACTCTCAATAAACGTCTGTCTCCAATTCCTCCTTCTGTTAGGAAGGGTTCCAATTGAAGTTCTAAGCTTTGTGCAGTTTGTAATATGATTTGCACGTTTCTTTCAAGCGTATCTTGGGGAAGAAGAGGTCTTTCATTTCCAGTTATTCCAAGGGCTCCTGCTTCGTTACTGGTGCTCAAATTGAGTCCTGGTGAAGGAAGGCCTACGTCCTTAACTGTGTTCTGAGATTTCTGAAAGTCGTCAGGTGTCATATCTCCATCAACCACTAATTCTATGAAGCTCTTAATGAGTTCATGATTTCTACGAAGAATATTTTTACCATTCATTATGCCTCTGAAAGTGGATTCTTGGTATCCTATAGATCTTCCGAGGCCTGTTCTTGTGAGCTTTTTGTCTGATATATATTGGGTTAGTTTATCCCGATATTCTTGACAGAGTGGCCCCCTAATGCGATTCTTTGACATTTTAAATCTCCTTATCTGAATAATATTATTAATTATTGTTAGTAACGGCACATCAAAGCCCCCATTCAAAACGTCGAATGAGGGTTGCTGAGATGCCGTTTACCTCCTTTTTAGACTTATTAACATTCCACCCATGGACAGAAGCGCGATTGTTGCGGGTTCTGGAACCGTGTCTGGGCGAAGTAAATGTCCTTGTTCGGATCCATTGTGGGCGGCGATTGAAGGATCATCGAGCAAGAAACCCGTGTTGTACACTGTGTTAAATACACCATTTGTTTTTCCGTCTTTAGAGTAAAAATCTCCCCATACCGGATTTCGGTAAGTGCAGAAATATATGTCCAGAACTATACCTGACGTTTCGTCAAACTTTAATCCATAAATATTTCCTGGCATTTCTGGATTGCCGTTTTCTGATGAGTAGTCCTGAATTTGGATTGGATAATCTGATATGTAACTTATCAAATCGTCGCATCCAAATGTTTCAGATACTTCTATGACAAAATGACTGATCTCTTTTTCTGGGACTATTAATTGATATTCATAAGTCCAGAGCTCTTCATCATTTTTGGAAATTTCCCAGGTGATGGAAGTGGACGGATTTGCCCATAATCCTGTAGCTGTTAATGATCCATCACCCACTGATAACTCTCCAGTGTAACTAACCAGACCAGCGTCTACTATTGGTGCCGTTCCAATTAGTATCGCTACTGTAATTATTTTTAAAACTGCTTTTCTCATGTTTACCTTCTTTCTTTTCTACTGCCTGTCTTTTTGTTACCAGCTACATACTGATAACTGTCTCGGTGTTTTCTTAGATTCCTTTCTCCAAATTTGGTTTAGGGGTTAACATTTCACCTTTAACGGCACATCTTAGCCTCCACCTGTGTTTTGATTGAGGTTTAAGGTAAGTTGTTAAGCTGTCTGGAGAGCCCTTTCCTTTTTCTCGAGACGTTTGATAAACTTCTTGGTGATTTTGTCAGGGTTGAATTCGCTTCTTGCCTTTTTCTTGTTTTCGGTAAGATTGTCGAAAGCTTCTTTCAGGCGTTCGATTACCGAGATTAGCTCTCCGTAAAAATCTTCATAGATCTCTTGGTCGAGGGTACCTTCAATCTTCAGAAGTCTGTTGTACTCTCTTACGCAACTTCTGAACATGTTCAGATAAACCTTGTCACTTGCTTCTCTTGTACTCATTTTAAATCTCCTTATTGAATAATGTTAACTCCCTGCATTTTCGGACTTGGGACCGTCTAATTATACGCATGTATAACTAGGTTGCATTAAGCCCCTTTGGGGAGGGTTTTTTTGTTAGTTATTTTTCAAAGTGATTGTTGTAATGATGGGAGTGATTTTTAATTCTCCATTAATAACTTCTGTTAAGTGTTTTCCAAAAATCCAATCCGTGTACTCACTCAAATCAGCAGTGTAGTAACGAACATTTCCATTTAAGCGGGTAAGTTTGACATATCCATCAACAACTTCAATATTATTTCCCAAGCAAGTACACTCACTCAAATCAGCAGTGCAGCAACAAACACGTCCATCTGAGTTGGTAAGTTTGAATAGTTTTATTTTTTCGAGGAATGTTGTAGTGGCGTATGTGACGTTTTTTTCTTTGAGTAGTTTTTTCTGCTCTTCAGTTAGGTTTAGTTCTTTCATAATAAATCTCCTTATTGAATAAAAGTTGACCCTCTGCATTTTCGGACTTGGGACCGTCTAGTATACGCGTGTATATTAGGTTGCATTAAACCCCTTTTTGGGAGGGGTTTTTTGTTAGTTATTTTTCAAAGTGATTGTTGTAATGATGGGAGTGATTTTCAATTCCCCATCAATAACTTCTGTTGAATGTTTTCCAAAAATCCGGCCAGTACACTCACCCAAATCAGCAGTGTAATAACAAACATATCCCTCTGAGCTGGTAACTTTTACATACCCATCAACAACCTCCATAGCCCTTACCCAATCAGTACACTTACTCAAATCAGTAGTGTAATAACGAACATCTCCATCTGAGCTGGTAACTTTTACATACCCATCAACAACCTCCATAGCCCTTACCCAATCAGTACACTTACTCAAATCAGCACGGTAATAACAAACATATCCATCTAATTCGGTGAGCTTGACATACCCATCAACAACTTCAATCTTCCTTCCCCAACTAGTACACTTACTCAAATCAGCACG